>Ga0316209_1000129_pt1 | contig 151092 bp, 150 predicted proteins | sample 6monopyrite_MG_FD_204945 | JGI IMG/M metagenome (GOLD analysis project Ga0316209, IMG submission 204945) | Microbial mat bacterial communities from mineral coupon in-situ incubated in ocean water Damariscotta River, Maine, United States -... | ecosystem: Environmental > Aquatic > Marine >... | reverse complement strand
CCGCCACTCGTCAGCACAGAGCAAGCTCTGCCTGTTACCGTTCGACTTGCATGTGTTAAGCATACCGCCAGCGTTCAATCTGAGCCATGATCAAACTCTTCAGTTTAATAACTAAATAGTGTGTTCATCGCTTTGTATACTACATATTACGTGTAATGTGCTGAAACAAAACAATGCTGCTTCGCTCTTCAGCTCGGCAGTTATTTTTTGTCTCTGTGCTTGTTGACGCAAGCACCCACACAAATTATCTATTCTCTGATTGTTAAATAACATCGCTTGAAGCGAATGCCCAACAAAGTAAACTCTGTCGAGCGAGCCGGCTATTATAAGTCGATTCTCATTGTATTGTAAAGTTATTATTTAAACTTTTTCAACACTTTTCAAACCCTTATGACTTACTTTTCCCTTTGCCCTCCAACCTAAATTGAAGTCGTTTGCCTTAACGAGGTGGCGCATTCTACAGCTTTGATTTGCACCGTCAACATCTATTTCATATTTTCTTAATATAATTTTTGAAGCCAATGTTTTTGATTAATTAATAAACAGTTAAGACACTAAAACTTAATATTTACCGTGCCGACAATGCATCACATAACACGCCTTTAAGCTGTGCAATAACAGTAACCAAGACAAATATATCCAGATCAGTAAAAATAACAGCGCACTGAACGAGCCATATAATGTACTGTAAGTTTGATTAACTAATACATATTGAACAAACAACCATTTCGCAATATGCCATATAAGCGATGCTACGAACGAAATTTTAAGTGCAATGGGAATACTGATGCGCATATTGGGCGATACTTTGAATAGCACAAAAAACAGTACCCAGATCATCAGATAAGACATCACCGCCAAACCGCCGCTCGAACCAATAAAGTCAAACCCTACTCCTTTTAAAATCCCAGACAGATAAAACGATACGCCCAATGTCGCGGGCATCAAAACCGCCAATACCAGATAAGTTGCCACACTGTGCAGCAACCTGTGATTCGGCACCATAAATATTTTATTCACTACATACTGAAAGCTTCGGTAAAATAAAATTGACGTAATAATAATGTAAAACAGCCCAACACTTCCCATACGTCGCGCATTTCCCATGAAGTCTTTTAGGTATTCCGTAATAATATCTGCCTGAACTGGAATCAAGCTATCTGCCAGAAATGCATTAACCGCTACGTAATAGCCCGCAAACACCCCAAAATAGTCGAGTATAAAAAATAACACCCATAACATTGGAATAATTGACAACACACTATAGAAACTTAAGCTGGCGGCAAAAAAACTGATATCATCATCCACAGCAGTAAAAATTTTTGCTAGCCAATATTTAATTCGATACTTCATAACAACTTAAATTTATACCTTTACGCTTAAGTAATTTAGTATAGCCAGAAACAGATAACTAAAGTACGACAAATTAAAACATGACCAACAAACTACACAACGAAACCAGCCCCTATTTATTACAGCACGCAGATAACCCCGTTAACTGGTACCCGTGGAATGCAGAATCGCTAGCCTTAGCAAAATCACAAAACAAACCTATTTTACTTTCAATTGGCTACTCGGCATGTCACTGGTGCCATGTAATGGCGCATGAATCTTTTGAAAATACTACAACCGCTAAAGCTATGAATGAGCTTTTCATTAATATAAAGGTGGATCGTGAAGAGCGCCCAGATTTAGATAAAATTTATCAAACCGCCCATTCACTGCTCACCAATCGTTCCGGCGGCTGGCCATTAACTGTGTTTTTATTACCTGATAATCAAATGCCTTTTTTTGCTGGCACTTATTTTCCCGATAAACCACGCCATAACATGCCGGCGTTTGTTGAAATCATTCAGATGGTCGCAGATGCATTCAAAAATAAACAAAGCGAAATTAACGAGCAGAATAATTCAATACAGAATATTTTAAATAACATTTCATCGCACCCCCCATTCAATGCTAATTTAAATTCATTACCGCTAGACTTAGCTCGCAAGCAACTCGAAAGCGCTTTTGATAAAACCAACGGTGGCTTTAGCGGCGCACCAAAATTTCCGCATCCGGATATGCTGGAACGTAGCCTGCGCCATTACGTATTTTTAAAATCGCAAAATAAAGACGACCCTAAAGCATTGCACATGGCCACATTCACTTTAAACAAAATGGCACTCGGTGGATTTCAAGACCAAATCGGTGGCGGCTTTTTTCGTTACTCCACCGACGAGCAATGGATGATTCCGCACTTTGAAAAAATGTTGTATGACAATGCGCAACTACTCAATTTATATGCGCAGGCTTTTACACTTACCCAAAGCCCGCTTTACCAACAAACACTGAACGCTACTGCCAACTGGATTATTTGCGAAATGCAAACGACAGAAGGTGGTTATTGTTCAGCGCTGGATGCGGATACTGAAAAAGTTGAAGGCCAAACTTATGTGTGGATACCACAACAAATTAAAGATTTATTAAGTTCAGCAGAATATAATATTTTCGAACAAAAATATCACTTAAGTAAAGCGGCTAATTTTGAAGGTAACTGGCATTTACACAGTAAAATTTCAGATATCACTTTAGCTGAACAACTTAAAATAACCATCAATGAAGTTCAAACACCATTAGAATCCGCTAAAAACAAATTACTACTCGCACGCAATCAACGCACACAACCCGCTAGAGACAACAAAATATTATGTGCGTGGAATGCTTTAATGATTCGCGGCATGGCTCAGGCTGGCAGGCACACAAACAATCTCACTTATATAAAATCCGCAACCCGCGCTGCGGATTTTATTTTTAATACATTATGGAAAAACAAGCGACTACTCGCCAGCTACAAAGACGGCAAGGCACATTTAAACGCCTACCTCGATGACTACGCTTATTTACTGCAAGCGCTATTAGAATTATTACAGTCACAATGGAGCAACACCTATTACAACTGGGCAATTGAAATTGCCGATAGTTTACTTGATCATTTTGAAGACAAAAAAGACGGTGGTTTTTTCTTTACCAGCCACGATCACGAAAAATTATTGTATCGCAGCAAAACATTTTCTGACGACGCCATGCCCAATGGCAACGGTGTTGCCGCCAACGCATTTATTCAACTCGGCCTACTCAGCGGCAACACAAACTATTTAGACGCTGCCGAAAAAACCATTCGCTGTGCCCATGCATCATTAAATGAACAGGCAATTACCCATTGCAGTTTATTGCACGCCTTAGAGTTATATTTAAAGCCAGCGATTATTATTGTTTTACGCGGCACGAATAAACAACTCACATTGTGGCAACAATTAACCTATAAACGCTACATCCCTCAACTCACTTGCATTGCAATTAACAATCAAACCACAGCTCCCGAATCTTTAAAAAATAAAAAATCCATTGGCGATATTTGCGCATATATTTGCGAAGGCACATCCTGCTTGCCAATAATTACCGACATCACCAAATTTAAAAACTACATTAACACCAAAACCCATCATGCCGATTATTAGTCACTACAAAAACATTAAACCCTACACTACACAGGATAACTCTGAAATTCGCGAGCTAATGCATCCAAACGTACAGGGCAATCAATTACAAAGTTTAGCGGAAGCAATTGTAAAGCCACACGAAATAACTCGGTTACATTTTCATAAAAAAAGTGAAGAGCTTTATTTTATTTTGCAGGGTATTGGTGAGATGCAATTAGGCAATGAGATTTTCACGGTAAATACCGGTGACACAATTTGCATACCACCAACAACCAAACATTGTATAAAAAACATTGGCGCTAATGATTTAAAAATTCTGTGCTGCTGCTCACCGGCTTATGCCCATACCGACACGATAATGACAGACAAATAAGTCACCCATAAAAAAGCCCCTGTCAGCATATACTGCCAGAGACCTTTAATAACTCATATAATAAGTTAAGACTACTGAGGCATAACCGCCTGCACAGATCCCACCGTTCTAATCCATGGCTCAGTGCCTAGCTCTTGCAAACCAGTCAACGCCTGCTCAGCCTCTGCTTTCGTCGCATACACGCCCGCCATTAATACAAACCAAGTTTTGCCATCGACAATGGTTTCTGCAACCCATTCATCTGACAACTGATTTTGACTAACAAAGAAGTTTAGCTGCTCCATTGAGCTAGAAGCCACAACCTGCACCGCAAACATACCGGCTGGCTGCATGGCTAAACTTTTACCCACTATAACAGACGACTCTTCTGGCATAGTCTCTTCAATCATTGGCTCATCCATTACTGGCTCATCCATCGGCGGCTCTTCAATACTCGATTGACCTTCCGCAAATGCTGAATTATCTTCTGCCGCAACGTATCCCACCGGCTCAATTGCTTCTTCTTGCGCAACAACCGGTGGAATATCTTCAATTGCCAACGGTTCTGGCTCGGCTGCTTGCTCTGAACGGGCATCCCATGGAGATGAAGACTCACTCCACGGCGATGGCTTTGAGGAACAGCCTGATAACGCTATACCACCGGCAAGCACTAATGTAATAGGTAAAATTTGTTTGCTTAAAAGAGTCAATGTTCTATCCTCAGCTATATGTTTGAGACGCTCTAACTTAAGAGCAACACTTAAAACAAGCTCTTAAAACAAGCTTGTATCACGTTATTTTTACTACGTTTATTTCAAATCTGATATTAAGTCTAGCCCATTAACGCCACTTTCTAAAGTATTTATCCTAATTATTTATCTTACAATTACTGTTTTCACTCTAAATTAAGCCCAATTTGAGTATTGATAATGGTAATTCTTATTGCTAGTAACGAAAAAAGCCGCTTTGATATTTCACAAAGCGGCTTTTTAAATTAAGCTCCGGTCATTTTTTAACCGCTACTGAACCGCTATTTTTTGCACCGATCCCACACGGCGAATCCACGGTACATTTTTTAAGCTTGGCGCAATGTCATCCCGTGCAGCAACGGCCGATGAATAATCAGGGTATACATCTAACAACAACACATACCAAATAACGCCATCTCGCTCAGTCGCCACCACATATTGGGTAGAAACTTGGTTTTTTTCAGCAAAGCGATTTACTCGATCAATCTCCACCGAAGCCATTAGCTGCATAGTAAAATAATTTGCCGGTTGATCCATTATTGATGTTTCTGCCGGCGTTTCATCTAGCATTGGCTCCAACTCAGCTATCGGCTCAGCTACCGGCTCAACGTCGGCGGCTGGCGCAAAGCTATCGACCTGTTCAGTTTGATAAGCCAACTCCACATCACTCACTGCTGGCTCAGCAGGCATTTCTAAATCGGCTTTATAGGTTTGCGCAGCAGGCGCAGCTGATTTGTTTGATGACTTATCCCAAGGCGATGAACTCTTAGTCCAGGTTGCTGGTTCATTAGAGCAAGCGCTCAATAATACAACTCCGCATAACCCAAATAACAAACCTAATGAGTGCGTGTTTAATTTAAATGTAAAATTGCTTGGCTTAATATTCACTGAAGACCCTCTTAATTTTTATTAAAATAATTTAAATACTATGCGGCTAACATAACACGCCTACTAAAGATAAAACTATGCTGCTTTTAAAAACATTGTGTTATAAATCCTCAAAACAATACCACAAGCCATATCAAATAACCTCATTCTACATCTCGTCATCCGAAAACACCTGCACCTGAATTTGCTGATTACTATTTTGCAAAACTTTGAAATTAATGGGCCGACAACACACTTGACAGTCTTCAATATATTCTTGAGCTTCACCCGCATCGTCTATTACCACATCAATTAATTCCCAGCAATACGGGCATTGCACCTGCACAGAAAAAAGTTCTGCTGGCATTATTTATCTTCACTCACCAATGGCGCTAAGTCTGGCAAACTATTTGCTGATGACCCTAAATTACTGCCTAAGTTTTCATCTTCTTCAACTTCGTCTTCTGTTTTTTCTTTTTCCATTAATGACAAATCACCAAACGAATTCTTTTGCGAAGCAGGTGCACTTTCCGGAGAATCTTCTCCCAGCTCGATTTTCAAACGCAAATTATTTTCCGAGTCGGCATTTTTAAGCGCCTCTTCAACTGATATTTTGCCTTTTTTATAAAGCGCTAATAATGCACTATCAAACGTACACATTCCCATACGCTCAGATTTTTCCATTACCTCTTTAATCTCCGAAACTTCACCACGCTTAATTAATTCTTCCACGCGTGGTGAGTTCAATAAAATCTCTATTGCCGCACAACGCTTTTTATCGACCGTAGGAATTAAGCGCTGAGAAACAAAAGCCCGTAGGTTTAATGACAAATCTTGCAACAATTGTGCATGACGCTCTTCAGGGAAAAAATTAATAATTCGATCTAAAGCCTGATTGGCATTATTGGCGTGTAACGTTGAAATTGCCAAATGCCCCGTTTCAGCAAAAGCCAGTGCATGTTCCATCGTTTCTCTGTCGCGCACTTCACCAATTAAAATGACATCGGGCGCTTGGCGCAGCGTATTTTTTAATGCGTCTTCAAAACTATCGGTATCCACCCCAACTTCTCGCTGATTTACAATGCAACCCTTATGCTGATGCACATATTCAATTGGGTCTTCAATGGTAATAATATGACCTTTACTGTGCGTATTACGATGATCAATTAACGCTGCCAGCGAAGTCGATTTACCCGAACCGGTGCCACCAACAAATAAAATAATGCCACGCTTTGCCATTATGACTTCTTTCAAAATCGCTGGCAGTCCCAAGTCATCAATATTGGGGATTTGTGCATTGATATAACGAATCACCATTGCCACTTCATTGCGTTGCTTAAAAATATTAACTCGAAAACGCCCCACGCCGGATTCGGAAATAGCTAAATTCATTTCCGGCTTAGCCTCAAATTCGGCCTGTTGTTCCTCCGTCATAATCTCCATTGCCAGCGATCGCACCCAACCTAGTGGTGCGGATTTTTTTGAGAGCGGCGTCATTACTCCATTAAATTTAGCACTGGGCAATGCACCGGTAGACAAGTAAAGGTCTGAGCCATCTTTTTCGGCTAACACCTTAAGGTAGGGGCTGATTTTCATTATGCAGCTGTCCTTGTTTATTTCAACACCTATTGATAATAGTCGATCTTCGATAAAGTTTATAATTAACTTTATTCAAGCACGTTAAGTTAACCTGCGTAGATTTTTAGCCTGAGATTAAATTTATTGCGGGAGTTGAAAAAGAACGCCCTTAAAAGACTGTAGTCGCGAAAAAAATCTTAGGGACATTTTTTATATTAACTTAAAAGGAGCGGGGCCTTAATGGCACTTACTTAAGCAATATCAAAACTTAAGTTAACGATAAGACATAGCTGTAGGCTTAAGTAAGTACTATTGGGGTGAGGCATAGGGATGATATGCGAATAATTCATCGCACCTACAAAAAACATACATGTTTTGAGTATTGTTTATTTCATCCCCGTATATGTAAAGGGGGTGTGGATAATTTTTACTATGCTGAATGCCGAGCTAAGCCTACTTTTTTTAAATTCCAAATAAAAAATTTCTTTACTATGCGCGACATAATTATTATAAAGGGCACAGGATCTCGCCAACTAAACCATGCACCTTCTTCGCAACGTCGAAAAGATTTAAACCATTCACCAAATTTAAGCGACCCCTCAAGAAAATAGTGATAACTTGAAACAATGTCATAATCTTCAATAATCCAGCGCCTCCCTTCTCTTGGAACAACTGGCTCTGTACCATGCTGACCAGTTAAATCTTTATACTGGCTGCGTATAACATCCATGCCATTTTCTGCCACAAAAATACGAAACGCCTGACCCACTCGCGGATTAATATCCAATACTTTATATTTACCATCTCGTGGATCGAGACGATAACCAATATCCAAGATGCCGGTATAGCCAATATCTTGCATAAACTTAATGGTTAAATCTGCCACCTCTTGATTCCATTTGCACTCGCCCATAGATGCCGAGCCAATATGGATAGGATGCTGCCTAACTTTATAACCCGTAAATGCTGCGAGACATTTTGAATTTTTATCAAAGTAGCCATTAAAAATAAATACTTGATCATCACCACCGGGAATAAATTCCTGCAACATTAAGTTAGGGTTGCTAGGGTCTTCCAGTAATTTATAATTCTCTAGTAACTCTTCACTATTATTAACAACAACCATTTTTTTACCGGTTCTTGCCTGTAACTTATCACCATAAATAGCTTTGAGCATAACGGGGAAAATGCCGTCTTTACAGTACGCCTTTACATCATCTATATTTTCTGGGAAAAGTGTTAACGGTGTGGGAATATTATTTTCATTAGCAATGGCATACATGCCTTGCTTGCTAATAATTTTATTGATTAGATCAGCACTATTTTGTGGGAAAATAAAATACTCAGAAAGTTGCTCAGCATGCTCTGCTATAAACACCGCCATCACATCGGATGTTTGAATTAATAACGAACGACGACCAATTTCTTGGCCTATATTTAAAACAGATTCTAAAAATTCTTTGGGGGAAGTTTCATCATATTTTTTTATATATTTTTTCTTACAATATTTTGATGAAAATGCCGGCACCGAAGCATCCGCGTCTACTGCATAAATATCAACACCATAACGCCCCAAACTTCTCATGATGGTTATTGCGCCAATTTTACTATTTAAAATAACGACTGGGGTTTCTACATTACTATTTTGCATAAAAATACATCTCGCTTACAACTACAACTTACAAATTAATTCCTGGTTGCAAGCTAGGCTTACCCGACACCAAAACTAACTGACCATTTATTAACTTAGGCACTATATTTAGATCGTCATAATAATTAAGTATAAATTCAAGATCATGTGTTTGCCCTGAGCGCTCTAAATAGTTAGCGCTATTGCCCTCTCTTGCAGATTCCAGTGTTGCACCGGTCCAACGCAATATTAAATCTCTTGTCCGGTTACTTTCTATTTCGTAATCTTCCGCCACCAATTTTTCTGCTATCCATGCACATACCATTTGGTCTTCTCGGCGAAACTCACCGCGAGTACCGGCACCCAATATTGCGACTTTGTCATGTGATTTAATCAGGTGATTGGCAACTGCTGAAAAATTTCGAGCACAGGCAACATAGACAGCATTCGATTCATCACCTACGGAGTTAATTAACAAACGTGTACCCGATGATGACAGTAAAATAATTGGACGAGATTTATCGGTAAAATTACCGGATGGTATAACAGATAGCGCCGTGACCTGCACCGGACTGTTGGTTAAATCAAAATCATAAGGAATATTTCCACCCTGCTCACCCATCAGCAGCGGATTATTTAACTGCTTGGCAAGCACAAATGCCTCATCTGTGGTTTGCACAGGATAGACATCACGACCTAAATTTAACGCCGTGATTGCGGTTGTTGTAGCGCGAATAACATCAACTACCACTATTGCGTAATCATTGCGATAATGTTCAGCACAGGCTGGTAAATAATCGATAACGACACTAGCCATAAATTTTCTTCCTTTTTTAATTAAGTTTACTTAGGAGGCCTTAAACTATCTTCTTTAAATGCATCAGAATGTAAACCACGTCGATAAATTTCCACTCTTAATAATTCTTCCATCCGCACATTGCATATATGCACATCTGCCCCGAAGTGATTTAATAAAGTAAATTGGCTAGCCTTAGTTGGCGCCTCAAAAACCAATGCGTCAAAACCCAGTGCCGAAACTAGCCTATCAGCGCCATCCGCATAAAATAAACCTTTATCTGAAAACAAGCCAACGCCCGCAGCACTTTCGCGAGCCTCAACTATTATTTGTTTAACACCGGCATCCAACCACTCATTTGACTGTATAATAAGCTCTTCAATATCTTCAGCGGTAAAGGCTCCGCTGTGCTTTTCACCTATTTCAAACTGAACTTCCAGCCCTCTCTCATTTGCCATTTTCATAATATCGGCAGGTTTTTCTTTTAGAGGTATAAAACCTTCACCCGCTTCAAAACGCGTGACGCCCATATCAGCAATTAAATCTAAAAACTCTGGTAGCTTGCCATAATGACAGGCGACTTCAAATGTTCCGCCACCCGTAACCGTTGGAACATTTAAACGGTTAGCTGCATCAATTTTTTCTCTTGTTGATTCTTCGTTAGCGATTTGCCAACAGGCCATAGAAATTTTTAGGCAAGACATGAGATGACTGCTTTGTTCCAGATGACTAATCAATGTCACTGGGTCGTAGCCAGGGTCGAAAGGAGATGTTTTGGGATTTAGCTTTTGCACGCCAATTGATGCAAGATAAGAGCGTGTACACGGTTTTACAATAGTATTTTCCATAATAATAAACTAACAATCACTTCGTTGTATTATCAGCATCAATAGATGCCAGCTTTTTTATATATTAAATTTTTTATTAAAACTTTTAAATTAATTTAAAAACTAAATAATTTTTTATAACTTACCTTAAGATATTAGCATATTATCCAGACTTTTCATACGGCTGTTATAGAACACTTACTCACACAAACGAATGACTGGTATTAATTATCGAACAGCACTACGATGCGGGCAACCCCAATGAGAGCGCTTTCTTGTGCCGATATTGTTTAGAAATTTACGCATAGCCGATATAAATATATTTCTATATTCTTCGTAACTCAATGTATGAAGAGCCAATCCAACAGTAGATTTTTTTTCATTTAACACATTAGCAATTTCATTATTTGCCATTTTACTAAAGTGATGTCCATCGTAGTTATTGTCGGTGCGCATTGTTAACTCAGAGGGTATAGAGAAATCATAAAACCGATCAAACTCTTTCGACAATGCATACATAGTAGTCATATAACTTTCCAACTCACCATCCTCCATTAATGGCAACATATCCCATGCACTCACCGGCGCAATATAGCCAATAACTACGCGCGCTTTTAATATATTTTTAATGCTGGAAATATAATGAATATTTTTATCGGTATAAGGATCGCCAAAACCATAAGGTGTAAAACACTCAGGAGGCTGATAATTTTTAGTTCCGGGCAATAAATCACCTTTCAGTTCTTGCGTATAGTATCGCTGTCTCGGTGGTTTTTTTTGAAGCGTTCTAATCGTAAAATCCAGTACGTCGTACGACAAATAAGATTTAAAAAAACTCGGTGGTAAATCAAGCGTTTTCACAAACCTCGGTACATTCGGTGGAATTTCTTTACGCGAATAAAATCGCGCATCAACACCAATTATTAATTTTTCAGGTAAGCGCCCATATTTTTTAATGTAATGCGAATAATATACAAACTCACTAGGCATACCATCAGAGAATGAAAAATTAAAGCAATCATCATTTTCTATTTTTTCTGCATCCAGCAAAGTCACTCTAGAACTACCGAGTATTATGCAATTAAACTTTGCAGGTGATTTTAAATATAAATTAACTTTAGATAAACGCTCATTAAATGAATAATTTTCAGGAAAAAATTTATTTCCTCCAAAATACCATAACGTATCAACCGTCGAATTAATTAAAAAAAGCGAACTTAAACCAGAAAAAATTATCGCTGAAATATAAAATAAATATTTTTTATAATTATTCATAATAAATTAAAACTGAAAATACAAAAACTCAGATACCTCAGTTAAATTTATAAAAGAAATTATAAATAACGAAGCAATAAAGATAGCCCATAAAAATGATGGCGACCAAATAACAATCCCATCAAAATATTTATACACGTAAGGCTGGGGGTGTTTATTTATATTAATTTTATGTTGCTTTGAAAAAACATCATGGGTACTTGGAAGAACCCACAATAGCACAACAATACAGACCAAATAAAACAATAATTTTATATTTTCAATATCAACATAATAGCCATAAACAAAATACATTAAGTGAGATTTTTCTACCGACTCATCAAACAATATAGCTTGTATATTAATAAGACCTTTATACATTTCAATAGCCGCCTCAAAAGACTCTGCTCTAAACAGCACCCATGCCAATGAAATTAACAAAAAGGTGAAGCCTCTCGACAGCCAAACACGCCACCAACTGCTTTTTGTTGGCCCTCTTAGCATTCGCCATAAATGATTTATTATTATATAAAAGCCATGCAGCGCACCCCAAGCAACAAAAGTCCAGGCCGCACCATGCCATAAACCACCCACTAACATGGTTAACATTATATTAATTAATCGACGTGCATTACCTCTTTTATTGCCGCCCAGATAAATGTATACATAATCACGTAAAAACTGCGACAAGGTTATATGCCAACGCCGCCAAAAATCAATAACACTTGTTGCTTTATAAGGGGAATAAAAATTCAGTGGTAAAATGATACCGAAAATTCTGGCAAGGCCAATCGCCATATCGGAGTACCCAGAAAAATCAAAGTATAATTGCAATGAGTACGCAAGTGTTGCAGTCCATGCCTGAAAAAAACTAATCGCCTGCCCTGCCTCTGCCATACTAAATACAGGACTAACATAATCAGCCAAATTATCAGCCAACACGACTTTTTTAAATAAGCCAATGGTAAAAATAGACAATCCAATAGCTATGTTTTTAAATGCAGGATGATAAGTTTCAGCATTTAAAAACTGTGGTAGCATTTGTTTATGATGCACAATTGGGCCTGCAATCAGCTGTGGAAAAAACACCACGAAAAGCGTATATTGCAAAAAATTATGTTCGCTGGTCTCGTTTCTTCTGGTATCAATTAAATATGCAATTTGTTGCAAGGTAAAAAACGAAATACCTATTGGTAAAATCACATAATAAAAATGCCATTCAACGCTAAAAACATCATTTACTGTATTGATAAAAAATACATTGTATTTAAAAAAACCAAGCAAGCTTAAATTAAATAACACGCCCAGCACAAGGCATCGATATGAGTTCACACTATCACGACTGGCATTAAATTTTGAAATTGATATACCGGTGAAATAATTAACCACTACAGACAATAAAATCAAACCGAGATAAGCTGGATTCCACCAGCCATAAAAAAATAGTGACGAAACAACCAGCCATAATATGGCATATTTACTTAGTGAATATCGCCCTAATAGAAAAAACACCAGAACAGTGATGGGCAAAAAAATAGTGATAAATTCGTACGAATTAAACAGCACAATAAACTACACAATTGCAAATATATTGTTGACGGCTTTAATCATAAAAAATACAGGCTGATTAATGCTTAAATATATACTTCAAAACCATTTCACCGATAGGTAATATTTTATCTTTTTCTTCCACAAGAATATGGTGATGCAAGCCCGGCGTGGTATTAATTTCGTTAATAACGCCTTTGCTTTCTTGCAAAGAAACACTAATGTCACTAGTGATAATATCAATACCGCCTAATTCAATACCTAAATCATCCATTAATTTTTTTCCTATTGCAATTACATCCTTATGCACCTCATCTCTTACAACGTGATTTTGAAAATAATTATTTTGATTAACAACAGACTTTACCGCGATGGGTTGATTTTTTTCAGGAATCGACTTTATACTCAACCCCTGCTCTTTAAGATTCAACTTACAATCCATATCAATAATTAATGGATGAAAAGTTAGCGCGCCTTTTGAGCTAATTCGCCTGTCATTCTCGTGTTTAATTAATGTTTTTATATTGCTTATACCATCACCAATAACCACCGGCGGATCACGTCGAATACAATCAACAAATTTACCACCAATGTATAAAAGACGATATGAATCGCCCTTTATCTGCTCTTCCATTAAAAGTGAGTCTCCATATATCGATGCTAATTTTGAGGCTTTTTTCAATTTTTTAAGGCTATCGATATGTGTTGTTACACCTTTACCCGCCCCTGTGCCATTGGCCGGTTTAACAACCATATCAACACCTAAAGTTTCTAAAAATGTAGCGGCAGAATCGAAAGTATTCAATTTATATTCTAAAAATTGAGGAACATAAAAATCATCATTCTGTAACAACTTCAAAACTAGCGGCTTATTTGCTGCAATTTTAAGCGTAACATGGTTATCTAACATAACCCTATAATCAACAACATAGGTTTTTGCATCATTAAGCTGTATTTTTGTAAAACCATAACCCACATCGACTATATCAGCTCCAATCTCTTTAGCTGCTTGCGCCCAAAAGTTACGATAAAATTCTTTTTGGAATCCGGAGTAACTTTTTATGAGCTTCCTATTTTTAAATCCATCATAGGGCCTTATGCAGTTTATAAGGCGACGAACTATTCGAGCTGGCATATTAAGTATTGTTAACATATTATAATGGTACTTCTTTCTTAATTAATTATGAACACAGTGTATTAGATTTAATCAGCTTATCATATATTATTTCATTTTTTAAATCGCCACTTACTACTTAGACTAAACCCATTAATGTAATGACTAACGCTTTTCTTCTTACCCGCAATGTACAAGACACACGAACTGGGTTGCAAATCGAACTTTGGTTTAGCTCTAACATTGGGCCACTACAGGTTTTAATTAATCAACAGCAAGCCGTATTCTTCATCCGTCAATCCGACATTATTGCATCCCAAAAGCTACTAGACTTGCATGCTGCTGAAATCAAAAAAACAAAATTACAGGATTTTCAGTTTAATCCAATGGCTGCTATATATTGTAATTCATTACAATATTTTTATCGATTAAAGAGCACGCTAGAAGCCAATGACATTAGCGTTTTCGAATCTGACATCAGACCCGCAGAGCGTTATTTAACTGAACGCTTTATCACCGCATCGGTAGCAATTCATAACCCTCAAAAACTAACCCAGCTTATTAATCCCGCAATAAAATCAGCCGATTATCAGCCCTCTTTTAAATTGATGTCGGTTGATATTGAAACCGATTACAAAACCAATGATTTATTTTCTATTGCATATATTTGCAATAACATAAAGCAAGTTTTGATTATTGGTGACCGACCCACAACTAAACACTCAAACCTTATTACCTTTGTTAGCGATGAACGCCACCTACTAAACCTTTTCATCCAACAAGTCGATGATCTTGACCCCGATATTTTCATTGGCTGGAATGTTATTAATTTCGATTTTCGTTTTTTACAAAAAAAATCTGAACAATTAAATATTGCTTTGAAATTAGGCCGCAATCATTCATCCATAAAATGGCGGCAACATCATAGCGAAGCTAATCGTTATTTTTTACACATTCCTGGGCGAATGGTACTTGATGGCATTGATACCTTAAAAAGCGCAACCTGGCAATTTTCCAGTTTTTCATTAGAGAATGTTTCTAATGAATTATTAAAGCGCGGCAAATTAATTCACCAACAAAACAACCACGATCCGCTATTTAAAGCCAAAGAAATTAAACGCCAGTTTTACGAAGATAAAATATCACTGGCTAAATATAATTTAGAAGATTGCCAATTGGTACTGGATATTTTTGAAAAGGCCGAGCTCATTCATTTCTCCATTGAACGCGCCCGCTTAACTGGCTTAGAAATGGATAGAGTAGGTGGCTCGGTTGCCGCTTTTGATAATTTATATTTACCGCGCTTGCATCGCAAAGGTTTTGTTGCACCCAACATTGGCGACTACAGCGATGGCAACACCGCACCCGGCGGCTACGTAATGGATTCAAAACCCGGCTTATTTGATAGCGTGCTAGTGCTGGATTATAAAAGCCTATACCCCAGCATTATTCGCACATTTAAAGTCGACCCTTATGCGCGTATCGCTGCAAAAAGCCTTAGCGATGACAAAACCATTGCCGGCTATGATGGTGCAAGCTTTGCAAAAGACGAGCATATTTTACCCGATATCATTGCGGAACTATGGCAAGCCCGCGACAAAGCAAAACGCGATAAAAACTCTGCACTCTCGCAAGCTATAAAAATAATTATGAATTCATTTTATGGTGTACTCGGCACAACGGGCTGCCGCATTCACGATGCACGCCTTACTAGTTCAATCACCAAACGCAGCCACGATATTATTAAGCAATCAGTGAAACTGATTAATGAACAGGGTTACGATGTGATTTATGGTGATACTGATTCAGTTTTTGTTTCACTGGAAAAATCAGTTGATAACAACACGGCAAATATAATCGGCCAGCAACTTATTAATGCCATCAACATTTATTGGCATAAGCACCTTAAAGAACATTACGATATAGAATCTTTTTTAGAAATGGAATACGAAACCCATTTTACACGTTTTTTTATGCCAACCGTTCGCGGCTCTGATAAAGGCAGTAAAAAACGTTATGCTGGTGTTGTTAGTAACAATAGCGAAAACAAAATCATCTTTAAAGGGTTAGAGAATGTCCGCACCGACTGGACACAACTCGCGCGTGATTTTCAACAAACACTTTATGAAAAAATATTTAATAATGAAGCTTACAAAGATTTTATTCTCGACACGGTTTTGCAACTCAACAATGGTAAACTGGACAGTCAATTAGTTTATCGAAAACGCCTGCGTCAAAAACTCGATTTATATCATAAAAACATTCCACCCCATGCGCGTGCGGCAATGAATGCCGAAGCGATTTTTAAACAGCAGGGTTTGCCTTCTCGCTATCAGCACAAAGGCTGGGTTGAATATGTGATAACAATGAATGGCCCCGAAGTATTAGAGTGCCAAAAATCTAAATTAGATTACGATTTTTATATTGAAAAACAACTAACACCAATAGCTGATAGCATTTTATTTGTACTGAATGACTCGATGGAGAATATTTTGAAAAAACAAATTGATTTGTTTTGATAGAAATTAAAATATAAACAACAATATTGTCATCTCCGAATACTTCTATCGGGAATGACGGGCACCCACTTAAACGTTTGAATATAAAACTTTACTATTTCTAACCAGAAAACTTATCCATCTTATCTGGCAAATTCTGCCAATTACAATCCCGCATTACTTTCGCCAACGCATGCAACTTACCCTGCTTAATCGCTTTACGTCTTTCGGCTTTTTTCTTAACCCCATAAAACGGCAGCATAGTATCAAACGCATTATCAATATAATGTTGAATCGGCATCATCACATCTTGCTTACGCGTGTGGTAAGCATCTTCGCCAATCGCACAGGGTTTATCTAACACATTAAATTGTCGGCAGGCCGCCGGACGCATTGGGTGAATACTGCATGAACCTGCTAATAAAAACGGGCAGGTGTTTATTTTCTCAAGATTCAATAATTGTTCTTTTAATTGTTCGCGCAACGGCGACTGTAATTTTTCAATCACATACCAGCTCATGCCCATTAACTCTAGTGGATATACAGGAATGTCCTGATGACTCGCGCAACAACTGCTGCAACCTTTTGCACAGGCCAGCTCCCTGCCCTGTTTTTGCTCCCGCGCAATCGCGACACTTACGCCTTTATCGATAATCGAATAGGCATCTAATAGCGTGCTCAGCCACGCAAAGCGCGTTTCATCATTGGCAAAACTTAAACGCTGGGGCTTTGTATAATCGCTGTCGGTCACTTCACTCATCTACCTAATTCTTCTGTTAATTAAACCTACGGGCAGTTTAAAGGGTTTGCATAAATCGACAAATAGAAACTACTAAATACGCACTAGATAATAATGTGCTAAAATACTAATTCAATGCTTAGAATAGATATCACGTTAGCACGCCTGTTAGTCGTCCTTTAGTTATGTGAACATATTCCAGGTAACCCGAGTACCAAAAGTGGACTATGCTCATAACTCAGTGCAAATTGCGCCCTGCGGCCTTTGCGCGCCCTATCATACAGGCTATACACCCCATGACTACCGACACGGTAACCTCATTTAACGAACTTGCCCTTAATAAATCCCTGCTAAAAGCACTGGATGATGTGGGTTATGAAACCCCCTCAGCCATTCAAGCTGAAACCATTCCTTTATTATTAGAGGGCAAAGATATTATCGGCCAAGCCCAAACCGGCACGGGTAAAACCGCCGCCTTTGCGCTGCCGCTGATTTCTAATATTAATTTAAAGCAAAAAGAACCTTCAGTATTAGTGCTGGCTCCCACCCGCGAATTAGCGATTCAGGTGGCCGAAGCCTTTCAAAAATATGCCAAGCACATGAAAGGCTTTCATGTATTACCGGTATACGGCGGTCAAGATTTTCGTGGACAGATTAGCGCATTAAAACGTGGCGTACACGTTATTGTCGGCACACCCGGCCGTGTGATGGACCACATGCGACGTGGCACTTTAAAATTAGATAATTTAAAAGCACTGGTTTTAGATGAAGCTGACGAAATGCTGCGCATGGGTTTCATTGACGATGTGGAATGGGTACTGGAACAAACCCCAGATACACGCCAAATTGCATTATTTTCTGCCACCATGCCGCAGCAAATTCGCCACATCGCCACCAAATATTTAACCGATCCCGAACAGGTGACGATCAAGCAAAAAACCGCAACAGCCAGCACCATTCGCCAGCGTTTCTGGCCGGTAAGTGGTGTGCATAAATTAGATGCGCTAACTCGAATTTTAGAAGCCGAAGAATTTGAAGCGATGATTATTTTCGTGCGCACCAAAAATTCAACGGTAGAACTCGCCGATAAACTCGAAGCCCGTGGCTATGCCGCTGCCGCCATTAATGGCGACATTCAGCAGAAGCAGCGCGAGCGTTCAATCCAAAATTTAAAAAATGGCAAGCTGGATATTTTGGTTGCAACCGATGTGGCGGCTCGCGGCTTAGACGTGCCGCGTATTAGCCATGTTGTGAATTATGACATTCCCCACGATACCGAATCGTATATTCACCGTATTGGTCGCACCGGCCGTGCAGGTCGTGAAGGTGATGCCATTTTATTTGTGGCCCCCCGTGAAAAACGCTTACTGAGTGCGATTGAACGCGCGACTAAAAAACCCATCGAAATGATGGAGCTGCCCTCCACTGAAATTATTAACGAGCAGCGCATCGAAAAGTTCAAACAGCGCATTACCGATACGCTGGAATCTCAAAACCTCGACATGTTTTATAAAATGATCGAAGAGTATGAGCGCGACAACGAAGCCCCCGCACTTAATATAGCCGCAGCACTGGCGCATTTATTACAGGGCCAATCGCCGTTTCTTTTGCAAAATAAACCGCAAAAGAAAATGGATAAAACCTGGAAAGACAGTGCCGGCTCATCCGACAAAAAGCCTTCTCGCCGAGAGCGTGAACGTAATCGTGGGCGCGACAATAGTCGAGATAACGGACGCGATGGTGGCGATGATAGAAACCATGATCGCAAAGACAGAAAGCGTGATCGTTCAAAAAGCGATCGCCCACCCGCAGAAGATATGGCGAGCTATCGCATTGAAGTTGGCAACAATCACGATGTTAGGCCTGGAAATATTGTCGGTGCAATTGCAAATGAAGCTGGGCTAGATAGCAAAAACATCGGCCACATAAAAATTTACGATGATTACAGTTTGGTAGATTTACCGATTGGTATGCCAAAAGATGCTTTCAATGATTTGAAAAAGGTATGGGTTTCTGGTCAGCAATTAAACATTTCACGACTGGTTTCTGGCGGTGAAAAACGTGAAGCGAAAACGGATAAGAAAAAATCTAAGAATCGCAAACGTGACAAGAAAAACATTGGAAAACGTAAAGCCCCTAAAAAATCGTAACAACCTAATGAGATACGTCGGGTGACCTTGGTGTGAACCAATAAAAAACATTTTGATCTAAAAACACCAATGTTATCCTCCGTATACTCTCAAAGCATGTTAGAATGAATGGCATTTTTCGATGCAACCAAAATTAATTACATGAAATTCAGCAAAAGTTTCGACACCCCCAATACAATTCCGGCGCAAGCCATCAGTAATGCCGTAGAACAAATGCAACACGGCATGCTTTATCGCTACGGGCACAACAGCGATGAATTTAGCGAAGTCTCAAAATTAGAAGCCCGCTTCGGCGAATACACCGGCCACAAATATGTAGTTGCGGTTAATTCCTGCGGTAGCGCGATGTTTATTGCTCTGAAAGCCATGGGCGTTAAACCTGAAGATGGCGTATTTACCAATGCCTTCACCTTTACGGCGGTGCCCAGCAGCATCGTACACGCCAATGCTATTCCCCGTTATATCGACTGCAATGACCAGTATGTTATTGATTTACAAGACTTTGAAAACCAAATCAACAAACACCCAGAGGTTAAAATATTTATTTTATCCCACATGCGCGGGCACATTGCCGAGCTAGATGAAATTAAAAGTCTTTGTGACAAACACGCCATTCGACTCATTGAAGATTGCGCCCACGGCTTAGGCAAGCGTTGGAATAACAGCGCTAGCCCACCAGCATTTGTGGGGCACCATTGTGAAATTGCCTGCTACAGCACCCAAAGCCATAAACTACTCAATTCGGGCGAAGGTGGATTTATTGCCACCAATGATGATGAACTAGCCGCTTATTGCATATTGGCCGCTGGCTCTTATGAAGGCCTATATAAAAAACACTTGTCTCGCCCCATGGATGACCAGCTGTTTGAAAAATGTAAATTTAATGTGCCCAACTTTAGCCTGCGAATGAATAATTTAAGCGCCGCCATATTGCGCCCACAGGTTGATTTACTCGATGAACGCATCGCGTCTTACACTGAGAAATATCAACGTATTTGCACATTACTAGCAAATGTCGAGCACATTCATATTCCAGAGCCGGTTGACAACACCCTAAATATTGGCGATAGCTTACAATTTAACCTGCTTAATTTAGATGAAACAGAGGCACAACAATTTATTAGTCAAACGGCTAATGCGGGTGTGCAACTACAAATCTTTGGCAAAAACAACAATGCCCGCGACTTTCGTAACTGGCAATATTCATTTAGCGAGCAACCCACATGCGAGCAAACCGCCAATATCATCTCATTTGCCTGTGATTTGCGTTTACCCATGCATTTCACTCTTGAAGATATAGAGCTGATTGGGGCGATTATTATTGAATCCATGGCTGCAATAGCCAGCAACCCAGAAAAGCTGCAAAAATTCGGCTAACGCAACTTAAATCTAAACCATAAAAAAGGGCAACTCCTAGGAGCTGCCCTTTTTTATTTATGCCACACCCTAAAGGGCATGACAGCATTTCAATTTTGATTAAATCAAAATTAAACCGCTACGATGTTCTCAGCTTGAGGACCTTTCTGGCCTTGAGTTACCGTAAACTCAACTTTTTGACCTTCAGTTAAAGTTTTGAAACCTGAACCTTGAATCGCGCTGAAGTGAGCAAAAACGTCTGGGCCGTTTTCTTGCTCGATAAAACCAAAACCTTTAGATTCGTTGAACCATTTAACAGTACCGGTAGTAGTAGACATATTTTTCTATCCTATTTTTTCAAAAGTATTAAGTCTCATAACAAAAACTGCATTAGAGACGGGTTGTGCTGGAAGTGTTTACATATGAGAACAGGACGGAGTACTACAGTTGGAACTTCGAAATGTGGTGTGCATAAGTATTCAAGGCACTTTCTAGCTATCAGGGATTATATACCGCTTAATCCCTTAGTCAACGAATTCGGCAATTAATATTGCCTTATTTGACTAGTTTCTTAAAAAACAGCCCTTATTTGCTATCAATAGCTTGTGACTCTGGCGTTTGGCTAAAAAATACCTTTAATTTTTCTAAAAATAATTTTACCAAGTGTAATTTTCTTAGATATAATTTTTTTGGCTGTTTTTTACGTGATAATAACAATTTATTTTTATGTGTTTTACGATATTCAATTAACTCTTGCTGACGATACCCATAACTTTCATTAGCGCGATGCACCATATTCCGGTAATCCGCCGAAGACATATCACCGCTTAAACTTTCAACATGGCTACTGGTTAATGGTTTTGTACCACTGCCTTTAGGTGAACTGCACATACAATATCTCGCATTGCTTCTTGTATTCATTGATGATGACTTATCGTTATATCTATTGACACAATAATTAGATAATAGTTTCTTCTATTATTTTATAACCGCCAAGAAAGATAAGAAATAATTATGAGTGTTGATAATTTATATTAATAGCTATGATGATTTGTAATTTATGACTAAGGCAATTAAAAGAGACTGATAATTTAATCACGGTGAAGGTGCGAATTTATTCGCATAAACTCTCAGCAATAAAACTTGTGCGAATCAATTCGCATCTACATATTTAACAACTGTTTCTATTTTTGGTTAATCACTTTTTTATAATTTCGCCTTTCTCAATCGCAGCGCATTAGTAATAACCGACACCGAACTAAAACTCATTGCTGCCGCCGCAATCATTGGTGATAACAAAATCCCAAAGAACGGATACAAAACACCCGCCGCTACCGGCACGCCCGCTGAGTTATAAACAAATGCGAAAAATAAATTCTGTCGAATGTTTTTCATGGTGGCGTGGCTTAAGCGGCGTGCGCGGACAATACCGGTTAAGTCGCCTTTTACTAAAGTTACCCCTGCGCTTTCCATCGCCACATCGGTACCTGTGCCCATCGCAATGCCTACCTGCGCTTGTGCTAATGCTGGCGCATCATTTATACCATCACCCGCCATTGCCACTATGTGCCCTTCGGCCTGTAATTTTTTCACCACTTCGGCTTTTTGTTCGGGTAATACTTCGGCCTGCAACTGATCGATATTTAATTTTTTCGCCACCGCTTGTGCGGTGATTTTACTGTCACCGGTTAGCATCACCACGTTAATTCCTTCCGCGTGTAAATCTGTAATGGCTTGCGCGGTGGTTTCTTTTATCGGGTCGGCCACGCCAACTAAACCGGCAGCTTTTCCGTCGATGCCAATTAACATTACGGTTTGACCTTGCGCGCGATATTCATCTGCCTGTGCTGATAATGCATCGCTATTTATATTTTGAGTTTGCAGCAAACCCGCATTACCCAATGCGACTTTATGTCCATCAATATCGCCAGTAACCCCCTTGCCCGTAATCGATTGAAAATTTTCGACGGCTAAAAAATCAATGTTTTTTTGCTGCGCACCTTTTACAATCGCTTCAGCCAAAGGATGTTCTGATGCACGCTCTAAACTCGCCACCAGCGCGAGCATTTTTTGCTCATCAATTTCGCCGGTAGGAATCACCGCAACCAGTTTCGGTTTACCTTCGGTTAAAGTGCCAGTTTTATCGACCACTAACGTATCAATTTTTTCCAGCATTTCTAAGGCTTCGGCATTTTTAATTAGTACACCTTCCGTTGCGCCTCTACCGGTTCCCACCATAATTGAAATCGGTGTTGCCAAACCCAATGCACAGGGGCAGGCAATAATTAACACCGCCACCGCATTAATAATGGCATACGCCAGTTTCGGTTCTGGCCCCCACACGCCCCAAATAATGGCGGTGATAATGGCAACTACAACAACGATGGGAACAAAAATTCCGGCTACACTATCTGCCATTTTTTGTATCGGTGCGCGGGAGCGTTGCGCGTCGGCAACCATGTTTATTATTTGTGATAATAAAGTATCGCCACCAATTTTTTCGGCGCGCATTAATAAACTGCCGGTGCCGTTTAACGTTGCCCCAATTAATTTTTCACCCTGCACTTTTTCGATGGCTAATGGCTCACCCGTAACCATCGATTCATCAACATTACTGGTACCGTCAGTAACCTCACCATCCACCGGAATTTTTTCACCCGGGCGAATACGCAAAATATCGCCAACTTGCACCTTTTCTAATGGTACATCTTTTTCTTCGCCATCGGCGGTAACTAAACGTGCGGTATTCGGCGCTAAACCCAGCAACAATTGTATCGCCGCATTGGTGCGCGAACGTGCGCGTAATTCTAAAACCTGCCCTAATAAAACCAGTGCCGTAATTACCGCCGCCGCTTCAAAATATACTGGCACGGTGCCATCGGCGTGACGCATCGTATCGGGAAAAATGTGCGGAAACAATAATGCCACCACACTAAAGACCCAAGCCACTGAAACCCCAAGCCCAATCAGGGTAAACATATTTAAATTCCAAGTTTGTACCGATTGCACAGCGCGCACATAAAATGGCCAGCCACCCCACAACACGACGGGAGTGGCTAACACAAATTCAACCCACTGCACGGCTTGCATTGATAAACCGGCGGGTAAAAAAGATGGAAACACATCGGCGATCATCGCTAAAAAAAATACTGGTAACGAAAACACAGCGCTAAACCAAAAGCGCCGACTCATATCATCTAACTCAGTGGTATCTTCTTCTGCGCTAACCGTCATCGCTTCCAATGCCATGCCACACTTCGGGCAACTACCGGGTTCATCTTGAATAATTTCCGGGTGCATCGGGCAGGTGTATTGTGTTTTGGTAACCGGTGCGCCCATTGCTTCTAACGCCATGCCGCACTTCGGGCAGCTACCCGCGTGATCTTCAATTATTTCTGGGTGCATCGGGCAGGTAAACTGGGCTAAGCCAATGTCTAAATCGCAAGTTCCATCTGCACACTTAGCAGAATGTTTTTCAGGGTGAATAAAAGGCTCGGGATTTTTTTCGAATTTCTGCAAACAGTTGGCGCTGCAAAAATAATAATCGTGTTGTTTAATATTGGTGTGATGTTCGCTATTTTCATCTACGTTCATTCCACAAACGGGGTCTTTCAATTCTGATTTTTTATTTTGTAAATAGTTTGTCGGCTGTGCTGCAAACTTTTGTAAACAATGATCACTGCAAAATAAATATACATTTTGTTGATAGTGATAATTCAATTCTGAATCGTCGTTTACCTGCATTCCACAAACTGGATCCGTTGCCATTTTTTATATCCCCATTTTGAGTTTGGAAACTATTATGAGCTTTAAACCTTAAGACAAAATTAACCTCCCAAAGTGCTCCCGTCTAAATTATTTATTGATCAATATCAAAAACCGTTAATGCCCGTGTGATCACATCATACTTAAACACATTTTTCATAAACCTGCGCCATTACTTGACCTATATCAATGGGTAAATATTTTCTAATATTATAATTAGCTTCAACTTAATTTAGCGGTATTAATTTTTTTCATTAATTAGTTTAATGCGTAACCTGTTTAAAAAATTAGCTTATTTATTTCTCACATTAGTCATCGCCAATGTTTCATTACAGGCGGTTTACGCAACATCATTTTATTTAGACCAAATAGAAATAGCCGAGCAAGGTAGCAACAAGCACTGCGTTTCTCAAAAGGCCAAACAAACCTGTGCATGTGAAAATTGCAACTGCGATATGTGCATTACTTTACAGGCCAATATTCAAACCGCACTACAAATGCTATTAGATGTTTCACTTACTGTCGATATAGCAACAAAAACTATACCAGCACAATATACCCAACACTATCACAACCCGTTATTACGGCCTCCTATTACCTAACATTTCGGCACGCTGAGCAATAATTTTTAACTGTTCGGCGCTGGTGGCTCCTGCATTTCTACCCCATAACTGTAGCTTTGTATTGCTGATCAAATGGTCAGCTCAGCGTGTCCCTTTGCGTCAACAAAAACCAAAATTCATACAAATTAATTAAACTATAAGGAGAATACCTATGAGTATTTTCAAACATGCGCTGCGCAGATCGCTATTATCAATTGCTATCAGCGGTACTATTGCTGGCACATTTTCAACACCTTTACTGGCTAACTCAACTAACCAAGAAATAGAAGCACTCTGGCAAACCGTAGAACAACTGCAACAAAAAATTGCCGAAGCGGAAGAGTGGAAAGCCCCAAATACCTTAATTCACCTTGCCGGTTATGCAGATATAAATTACGTAAATGTCGACACCGTTAACGGTAGCGAAAGTAGTTTTTCTACCGGTACCTTTGCGCCTATTTTTCATTATCAGGTTATGGACCGAGTAATGTTAGGCGCTGAGCTGGCGTTTACGCTTGATGAAAACGGCGCAACCGCAACCGAAATGGAATATTTCAGTATCGATTATTTTATGAACGATTACGCAACCTTAGTAATGGGTAAATTCATTAGCCCACTGGGTCAGTTTCGTCAAAACATTCACCCAACATGGATTAATAAGCTGCCGTCTGCACCACAAGGGTTTGGCCACGGCGGCGCGGCTCCCATTGCCGAAATTGGCATGCAAGTGCGAGGGGGATTTAAAATCGGCTCATCCATTAATGCTAACTATGCCACCTATATTGGTAATGGCGTCGCTGCTGAAATGAATGGTGATGATGTCGAAGAGGCGCATTCTCCCGGTTTTAATGAAGATGTTGACGGCGCAAAAAATGTTGGTGGCCGCTTTGGTATGTATATGATTGATAGCAAACTTGATTTGGGGCTGTCATGGGCAACCGGTAAAGCCGGTGAAATTGGCGGCACAAATGGTGTAGGCCAAAACGGCACCAAACGCGACTGGGATTTCATCGGCACAGACTTCACCTGGCGCTTAGGTGGTTTTGATGTTCGTGGCGAATATGTAAAACAAACTTATGGTGCAAGAGGTGCAAGTGCAGAAGCCAATTTTGACGCGCACTATGTGCAAGTCGCTTATCGGTTCCCCGCAACAAAATGGGAAGTGGTCGCGCGCACCAGTCAAAACAACAGCCCAGAAGATACTAAAGATAGAGTAACCGCTGGGGTTAACTATATTTTCACCAGCAGCGTCATCGCAAAACTGGCTTATGAAAGTAATGATAATAATGCCAATACTGCAAATGACAGAATTCTTGCTCAAATGGCCTACGGCTTCTAAGGAGACATAAATATGAAAAATTTAATCAAAAGTACTGCTGCCTTAATCGCAACCGCCGGCTTACTACTTATAAGCTCAACCGCAATCGCAACCGATGGCGAATGGCCTCCCAAAGGTGATGCGGCTAAAGGCGCAAAAGCCTGGGCCGATAACTGTGGCCGCTGCCACAATATTCGCGAAAGCAAAGAGCTGCGTGATGATCAGTGGATTAGCACCATGTTTCACATGCGCGTGCGTGCCGGTTTAACGGGACAAGATACCCGCGATATTTTAAGCTTTTTACAGGCGTCTAATAACACCCCAGTAAAACCACTGGTGCGCAATTCATCTAAAGCTAACATCATCGCCACCAAAGGATTAACGGGCCAAGATATTTACACCCAAACCTGCATTGCCTGCCACGGCGGCGACGGTAAAGGTACAGTACCCGGTGCACCCAACTTAACCGACAAACATGGCCGCTTAAGTAAAACCGACGATGAATTAATGGACAGTTTGGTTAATGGCTTACAAAGCCCGGGTTCACCAATGGCAATGCCGGCAAAAGGTGGCAACAGTGAATTGGCAGTGGGTGACTTGAAAAAAGTTTTAGAATATTTAAGAAATACATTTTAGTTATTAAAATAGTAGGTGCGAATTTATTCGCATTTGCTATTAAACGATTAATAGCCACACAAAAATCACGCAATTTTTTCAGCGTGATTTTTGTGTATAACACTCGTTATGTCATTTGCCACTTAAAAACATAATCACGCTTTATCACAAAATACTCTAGACTATTAAGCTTATTGATATATATCAATAACTCAAAAACCAACCGGAATAGACTCAACAAAACTTAAAATACAACTCAACCGGTATTAGCTGTCGATATGTAAATAAATTATTGCCAACATAAAGCCATACAAAAAATATGTGTTTATAAAGTATGTAATGACATGCGCATCAGCCAATATTTTTTACACGACAAAAATATTTATGTATATAATACCCAAAAACAAACCAGCCCGTTTCCATTAAAAAATGAATAAATATGATTCTAAATAAAAGGAGAATACACATGAGAATTTCTCGGCACCTACTGCCAAAGACAATTTTGTCTCTTGCCTTAGCTAGCACTTATCCCTCTTTGCTATTTGCAAACAACACCAACCAGGAAATAGAAGCACTCTGGCAAACCGTAGAACAACTGCAACAAAAAATTGCCGAAGCGGATGAGTGGAAAGCCCCCAACACTTTAATTCACCTTGCCGGTTATGCAGATATAAATTACGCAAATGTCGACACCATTAACGGTAGCGAAAGTAGTTTTTCTACCGGCACCTTTGCGCCTATTTTTCATTATCAGGTTATGGACCGAGTAATGTTAGGCGCTGAGCTGGCATTTACACTTGATGAAAACGGCGCAACCGCAACCGAAATGGAATACTTCACTATCGATTATTTTATGAACGATTACGCAACCTTAGCCATGGGTAAATTCATTAGCCCTCTAGGCCAGTTTCGTCAAAATATTCATCCTTCATGGATTAACAAACTACCCTCTGCACCTCAGGGATTTGGCCACGGTGGCGCGGCTCCCATTGCAGACATTGGCGTGCAAGTACGCGGCGGTTTTAAAATCGGCTCTTCCATTAATGCTAACTATGCCACTTATATGGGCAATGGTGTTGCCGCTGAAATGGATGGCAATATTGTAGAGGAAGCACATTCACCCGGCTTTAATGCGGACGTTGATGGCGGCAAAAATTTTGGTGGGCGTTTTGGCATGTACATGATCGATAGCAAACTCGATTTAGGGCTGTCATGGGCTACCGGCCAAGCGGGGGAAATTGATAATAGTAGCGGACTACAAACAGGCGCTAAACGCGACTGGGATTTCATCGGTACGGACTTTACGTGGCGCTTAGGGGGGGTAGATGTGCGGGGCGAATATGTAAAACAAACTTACGGCGCTAGAGGTGTAAGTGCAAAAGCCGATTTTGATGCGGTTTATATACAAGTAGCCTATCGTTTTCCCTCAACAAAATGGGAAGTAGTGGCACGCACTAGCACCAGCAATAGCCCTGGAATCACCAAAGATCGAGTAACTGCAGGTGTTAACTATATCTTTACCAGCAGCGTCATCGCAAAACTAGCTTATGAAGGTAATGATGCCAATACAACTGATATTAAAGATGATGAAGATAAAATTCTCGTTCAAATGGCCTACGGCTTCTAAGGAGACATAAATATGAAAAATTTAATCAAAAGTACTGCTGCCTTAATCGCAACCGCCGGCTTACTACTTATAAGCTCAACCGCAATCGCAACCGATGGCGAATGGCCTCCCAAAGGTGATGCGGCTAAAGGCGCAAAAGCCTGGGCCGATAACTGTGGCCGCTGCCACAATATTCGCGAAAGCAAAGAGCTGCGTGATGATCAGTGGATTACCACCATGTTTCACATGCGCGTGCGTGCCGGTTTAACGGGGCAAGATACCCGTGACATACTGAGCTTTTTACAGGCATCCAATAACACCACTAGTAATTTTGTCAGGCCAACCGCTTCAAAAACCACTGCCGCTGCATCCAGTTTATCTGGCGAAGAGGTTTACACTTCAACGTGCATTGCATGTCATGGTGGCGATGGTAAAGGCACGGTACCGGGCGCACCAAACCTTACAGATAAAAGTGGCCGTTTGAGTAAATCGGATGACGCTCTACTGAAAAGTTTAACCAATGGTATGCAAAGCCCGGGGTCTCCCATGGCGATGCCAGCGAAAGGTGGCAATAGCGCATTAACGCAAGGTGATTTGAAAAATGTGCTGGAGTATATGCGAACAACTTTTTAGTTTTTTATTATTAAGTTAAAAATTAAGGGCGCTCAGTTGAGCGCCCTTTTTTATTCAAAATGATTTTTAATACCAAAACCATGGTAGGAGCGAGCTTTAGCTCGTGAATAATGATAGAACACTTCGCGAGCTAAAGCTCGCCCCTACAAAAAGATTTTTTGGCCCCTCACACCTACGATTTTCCACCCGAAAACCAGAACCACCAAACAATCAAAAGTATCAATCCCAGCCCCAACAAATTAACTAGCAGCATCATACTTTTTCACCTCGCTCCGTTGTTTTAATATAGCGCAGTCGATTTGCATTAGTCACCACTGTCACCGAGGACATGGCCATCGCTGCCCCCGCAATCATTGGATTTAATAACAAACCCATTAATGGATACAACACACCCGCCGCAACCGGAATGCCAATTGTGTTATAAATAAACGCACCAAATAAATTTTGTTTAATATTTTTCACTGTCGCACGAGAAATAATTATCGCATCGACAACACCATGTAACGAGCCGCGCATTAAGGTAATGTCTGCACTTTCAATTGCCACATCGGTACCGGTGCCAATTGCAAACCCCACATCCGCACCCGCCAATGCCGGCGCATCGTTTATGCCATCACCGACCATGCCGACAATATTTCCCTGCTGCTGCAAGCGTTTTACTTGCGCCGCTTTTTCATCCGGCATCACATCTGCAATAACTTCATCTATGCCCACCGATTTTGCAACCGCTTCGGCGGTGAGTTGATTATCGCCGGTTAACAAAACCACTTTTAAACCCTGCTCATGCATTTGTGAAATTGCCGCTTTTGAATCAGCTTTAATCGGATCGGCAATCGTAATTACCGCTGCGGCTTTTGAATTTATTGAAACATAAACGGGCGTTTTAGCTTCTTGCGAACGTATTTTTATTTCTTCCTGCAACGCATCCACATTAATACTTTGTTGTTGCATCAGTTTTGCATTGCCGAATAAAATTTCTTTTCCATTTACGTTTGCGCTTACTCCCTGCCCCGCAATAGCCTGAAAATTTTCAACTTCACCCAACGACAATTTACGATCTTTTGCCGCATTCACAACCGCTTCCGCCAATGGGTGCTCAGATAATTTTTCTAAACTGGCAGCTAATATTAAACATTCTTCATCGCTTGTATGCGACAGCGATTTTATATCAGTTACCGATGGCTTACCCTGCGTAACCGTGCCGGTTTTATCCAACACAATTACATTTAATTTTCCCGCTTGTTGTAGCGCATCACCGTTGCGAATTAATATGCCCGACTCTGCTGCCTTGCCCACGCCCACCATAATTGAAATAGGCGTCGCCAAGCCTAATGCGCAGGGGCAGGCAATTATTAATACCGTCATCGTGGCAACTAACGCATAGGTGTAGCTCGGATCGGGGCCAACATTAAACCAAATTAAAAAAGTAATTACCGCAAAAATTAAAACCACCGGCACAAATATCGCGGCGACTTTATCCACCAGTTTTCCAATAGCCGGTTTACTCGCTTGTGCTTTGCGCACCATATCTATTATTTGTGCGAGTGCCGTATCTTTTCCAATGCGCGTAGAGATAAATAAAAATGCACCGGTTTTATTGATGGTACCCGACGCAATTTCATCGCCAATATTTTTTACCACCGGCATGGGTTCGCCGGTTAACATGGATTCATCGATGCTGGATGAGCCTTCAATTATTTTTCCGTCAACGGGGATTTTTTCTCCGGGCCGCACGCGCAAAGTTTCATCCAGCCCCACGTCTTCAATGGGAATATCTATGTCTTTTCCCTCGCGCACCACCCGCGCGGTTTTGGGTTGCAAACCAATTAAGCGTTTAATCGCTTCAGATGTTTTACCGCGCGCTTTACTTTCTAATGCTGAGCCTAAATTGATTAATGAAATAATAATGGCGGTGGCTTCAAAATAAACGTGCTGGGCACTTTGTGGCAACCAATTTGTGAATGCCAATACAAACATAGAAAACAACCACGCGGTGCCGGTGCCCAATGCAATTAGCGTATCCATATTGGCGTTATGCACTTTAAAGGCTTTCCATGCGCCCACATAAAAATGTTTACCCGCGTACAACATAACTGCAAGGGTTAGTAAGCCAATAATCAGCCAAAATATTTTATCGGTAACAGATTCTACTGGCGGTAAATAACCCAGCAATGCGGCAACAAATAATGGGAACCCCACTAAACCCGCCGCCAATGATTTTTTTAATGATTGCTGATAATAAAGTAAATCTTGCTGTTCTTTTTCTTCTATTTGTTCGCCATCACCGGCGGTGAGTTCTGCCGCATCATAGCCCGCATCTTTAACGGCTTTCACTAATGCATCGGCAGTCACTTTTCCCATTACACTTGCGGTGTGCTCGGCAAAGTTAACGGCGGCGGATTCAACACCTTGCACACTGCTCAATGCATTTTCAACACCTGCGACACAACCGGCACAGGACATTCCCGAAATAGATAAACGATAGGTTTGTTGCGACATTTTTAATGTTCCTAATTATGCTAAATTAAATAAGATTACTTAAATATTTTCCCGTGTGCGAACGTTTGCGTTTACATATTGTTTCTGGCTTACCTTGCGCCACAATTTTTCCGCCCGCGTTTCCACCCTCCGGCCCCATATCAATTACCCAGTCGGCTTCTGCAATTACATCCAAATTATGCTCAATTACAATTACCGAATTTCCCGCATCGACTAAGCGGTGCAATACCCGCAATAACTTTTCAACATCCGCCATGTGCAGGCCAATGGTTGGCTCATCTAAAACATACAAACAATGCTGTTGTATTTTATGATTGGCTTTCGCTAACTCCGCCACCAGTTTAATGCGCTGCGCTTCGCCGCCACTTAACGTTGGGCTTTGTTGCCCTAACGTTAAATACCCTAAACCAACATTCTGTAACAATTGCAATGCATGATGGACTGATGGGATTGCTGAAAAATATTCAGTGGCGGTTTTTACATTCATGGCTAAAACTTCACCGATATTTTTATCTTTAAACTTCACCGTTAACGTTTCATCATTAAAGCGCATGCCGTGGCACACTTCGCACGCCACTCTCACATCGGGTAAAAAATTCATTTCGATTTTACGCATGCCATGGCCACCACAGCCATCGCATCGTCCGTCACCAGCATTAAACGAAAAACGCCCGGGCTTATAACCTTTAATTCGTGCATCAACGGTATCTGCAAATAGTTTTCGAATTGCATCCCAAATACCAATATAAGTTGCCGGACATGAGCGCGGCGTTTTACCTATGGGGGTTTGATCAACTTCTAAAATTCGCTGCACACTTTGCCAGCCTTCAATTGAATGACACCCCTGCCAGTGTGTTTTTTTAGTTCGACCTTTTTTTGTTCGCTGATCATTAATAATCGTTTTCAAGTTTTTGCGTAACACTGAGCGAATTAAAGTGCTTTTACCACTGCCACTCACACCAGAAACACAAAGTAATTTTCGCAGTGGTATTGCAACATCTATATTCTTTAAATTGTTTTTCTTTGCCGATTTTATTTTTAAAAATTCTGCTGGCCATTGTTTGCGTTTCTGCGCATCGCGTAATAAATCTAATGGATGACGCAATGGCTTTGCCATAAACTGCCCGGTTAAAGAATTTTTATTTTTCATTAATTGTTTCAACGTACCCGATGCAATAATTTCACCGCCTTCCACTCCTGCACCGGGTCCAATATCAATTATATAATCGGCTTCGCGAATGGTATCTTCATCGTGCTCAACCACCAGCACTGTATTGCCCTGTTGTTGTATTTGGCGCAGGGTTTTAATTAAGCGTTGATTATCACGCGTGTGCAAACCAATAGTTGGCTCGTCTAATATATAACACACGCCTTGCAAATTTGAACCCAGTTGTGATGCGAGCCGAATTCGCTGTGCTTCGCCACCACTTAAGGTTGGCGCAGAACGATCGAGTGATAAATAATTTAACCCCACTCGCTGTAAAAAACTTAATCGCCCCAGCATTTCAACTAACAAATCACGCGCAATAATTTGCTCATTTGATTTTAATTTTAGCTGGCTAAACCATTTATGTGCATCGTCCACCGACAACGCTGCAAGTTGCGTAATAGACTGTTTTCTAAAGCGCACCGCTAATGCCGTTTTATTTAAACGTTGCCCATGACAAGCGTGACAACTGACTGCAGTTTTTAAATCTTCATCAACTACCCAGTTACTTTCTTCTGCGCTTTGCTCTTCATTAAAATCGTGAATCAACTCTCCCGTACCAAAACAGGATTCACACCAGCCATGTTTTGAATTATACGAAAACAGTCGCGGGTCTAATTCTTCGAAACCCGTTCCACATGCTGGGCATGCTCGCTCAGTTGAAAATAAAGAGTCTAACTTTTTAGATTTTTGCGGCGCAACAATTACAACACCGTTTCCAACATCTAATGCATGTTGCAATAAGGCTTTTAATTCTTTGTCTTTATTCGCGCCAACTTTTATTTTTCCCACCGGCAATTCAATATCATGTTCTTTATATCGCGCCAGTTTTGGCCAGCGATCAGTTGCAACATATTCACCATCCACTCGCAATTGTGAATAGTTTTTTTTCACTGCCCATTTTGCCAGTTCACTATAAATACCTTTGCGCGCAACCACCAACGGTGCCAATATAATAACGTCGCTGCCTGCATATTTTTTTTGCACCAGATTTAAAATTGCATCCAGTGATTGCGGCTCAATGGCTACATCACAATCGGGGCAATACTGGGTGCCCAACTTGACATAAAGCAATCGTAGAAAATGATAAATTTCTGTGAGTGTGGCGACGGTACTTTTTTTACCACCGCGGCTGGTGCGTTGCTCAATCGCAACGGTGGGAGGAATGCCATGAATGGCATCCACATCCGGTCGACTGGCGGGCTGCACAAATTGACGAGCGTAGGCATTTAATGATTCTAAATAACGGCGCTGACCTTCACCAAAAACAATATCAAATGCCAGTGTGCTTTTACCACTGCCACTCACGCCGGATATAACAGTAAATTTATTCAGCGGAATAGTCAGGTTAATATTTTTTAAATTATGTTCACGCGCATGATGAATTTCAATCTGTCTATTTTTATTTAGCACCGGCATTTTCACCATTGACTCAGACAATGCACTTGCCGATGACTGTGCAAGTAATTTTTCATAATCACGCAATGCCTGCGCTGTATGTGAATGTTTATGCTTTTGAAAACGTTGCGGTGTGCCCTGTGCAATCAACTCACCACCATCGGCTCCACCTTCTGGGCCAATATCAATTATCCAGTCTGCACTTCGAATCACATCGAGATTATGTTCAATCACCAGCAATGAATGCCCCGCATCGGTTAATTGGCGAAAGGCTTTCATCAGTGTTGCGATATCATCAAAATGTAAACCGGTGGTTGGCTCATCAAATAAAAACAACGTGCCTTTTTTTACAATCAATTTATTGACGTTTGATTTTTTACGCTCGGCCACCCGTTGTTTGGCAAGATGCCCTGCCAGTTTAAGTCGCTGCGCCTCGCCGCCACTTAAGGTGGGTACCGCCTGCCCAAGCTGAATATAATGTAGGCCAACATCCACCAATGGCTGCAGTGTGCGCACCACATCCATTTCATGTTTGAAAAAATTCAGAGCTTCTGCCACCGTCATTTCTAAAATGTCGGCGATAGATTTTGCTTGGATATTTTTATTAATCTGGCCGAGTAACTTAATTTGTAAAATTTCATTTCGATAACGTTTACCATTACAGTCTGGGCAGCGAATATACACATCACTTAAAAACTGCATTTCTAGCATTTCAAAACCGTTGCCCGAACAGGTGGGGCAACGGCCATTACCCGAATTAAAACTAAAAGTACCCGGCGTGTAATGACGCTCTTTTGCCAGCGGTTGTGCGATAAATATTTTTCGAATTGCATCAAAGGCACCCACATAAGTGGCGGGAATAGAACGAGTGGTTTTTCCAATGGGACTTTGATCGATCAGTACAACATCATCAATATGTTGCTGGCCGGTTATTTTTTTACAGCTACCCGGCGTTTCTACCGGCTTGCCTTTTAACTTGCGCAACCACGGATACAATACATCACGCATTAATGTGGATTTACCCGAGCCACTGACACCCGTAATACAAACCAGTTGTTGCAGGGGGATATCAACATCTATCGCTTTTAAATTATGTTGCGACGCTTCAATAATTTTTATACATTTATTTTTTTTGTCGTTGAATTTTTTTTCATTATCATTATCTGCTAAAAGTGCTACTTTTTTTTCGCCTCTTAAATAGGCAGCGGTTAATGATTTTTTATTTTTTAATAATTGTTTAACCGTGCCATAAAAACAAATTTCGCCGCCCATTTTTCCGGGGCCGGGGCCAATATCTATCACCCGATCTGCTGCCATAATTAACTGCGGGTCATGTTCAACCACCAGCAACGAATTACCCGCATCTCGTAAACGGTGTAACACCTGCACCAGCCTGTTTATATCTCTGGGATGCAAACCAATACTGGGTTCATCTAATACAAACAAAGTATTCACCAATGATGACCCCAGTGCGGTGGTTAAATTGATGCGCTGAACTTCACCACCACTTAAGGTGCGCGACTGTCGATCTAATGTTAAATATCCCAGCCCCACTTCTAGCAAATAATTTAACCGTGATTGAATTTCTGTTAATAATAATTTAGCGGCATCATCGAATGCTTCTGGAAAAGTAATATTTTGAAAAAACTCATCGCATTGGCTTAAAGGTAAATGCAATACATCGTGAATGGTTAAACCGGGTAATGTATTTACCCCTGTTATCTTTACTCCTTTGGGCACATAGCGTTTTTTTATTGATATCACTTGATTCGATAATTCAAGGCTGCCCACTCGCCACCATAATGCCTGGGGTTTTAACCTCGTGCCATCGCAAGTTTCACAGGGCGTATACGAGCGGTATTTGGAAAGTAAAACACGAATGTGCATTTTGTACGATTTACTTTCTAACCATTTAAAAAATCGTTGAATACCAAACCAGACACCTTTATCCCAATCGCCCTCACCTTCAATCACCCAACGTTGTTGTTTTTTATTGAGTTTATTCCAGGGTTTATCAATTGGGATTTTAGCTTTTTCAGCAAATAAAATTAACTCTTCCTGCACTTCAATATAACTGGGTGTTTGAATCGGCTTTATCGCACCGTCTTTTAATGATTTGGTTTCATCGGGAATGACCAGCCCATAATCCACGCCAATAATTCGCCCAAAACCTCGGCAGCTTTCGCAGGCACCAATCGGTGAATTAAATGAAAATAAACTTGCGCTGGGTTGTTGATATTCGATATCGCAATCCGGGCAATGATGATGCGTTGAAAACGCATACTTTTCTGCTGCCTGTTTATTTTCATCTAATCGATATATCACCACCCGACCATTAGCATGTTTTAATGCCGCTTCAACAGCTTCGGTTAATCGATCAATATTTTCTGCATTAATTTTTAAACGATCCTGAATCACTTCCAGTGAATTTTTATTACGCGAATGAATGCGGGTATAACCCTGCTGTTTTAAGAGTTTAACAATTTCATCTGCAGAAAAATTATGCGGAATTTTTATGGGTAAACAAACCATCACACGCTGTTTAGCTTTTAGTTTTTTAAATACCGCATCAACAATGCTTTGTGCCGAATCACAAATCACTTCGCGCCCACAGCCGGTGCAATACAATTGTGCCATGCGCGCAAATAACAGTTTTAAATAATCATTTAACTCTGTCATTGTGCCAACGGTTGAACGCGAGGTGCGTACCTGACTGGTTTGATCGATAGCAATGGCTGGGGGAATTCCCTGAATGCTATCTACTGCGGGTTTGTCCATGCGGTCTAAAAACTGCCGCGCATAAGCCGAAAATGTTTCTACATAACGGCGCTGACCTTCGGCATAAATGGTGTCAAATGCGAGCGTTGATTTGCCTGAGCCGCTCACCCCGGTGATAACAATTAATTCATTGGTTGGCAGCGTGATGTCCAGATTTTTAAGATTATTCTGGCGTGCGCCTTTAACAATTATAGAGTCTTTACTCATATCAACAAAAAGCTGGCTTCGTTTCGGGAAGGATAATATACGTCAATTAAATCATTATAACGATAGATAATTTTATAAAATAGAGACCTGCCTCAATTAATAAAATACACAATGCAGGTTACACTCCTTTACACACATATTGCCATTTTATTAGTGCGAGGTAAGAACGATGGCTTTAGTAAAAATTCAATGCTCTGATGATGATTTGGCAAACAGCCTTGAACTCACTCAATGGGCTATCGATTTTTCATGGGATGAAATTTGCACTCTTAGCAGCCACATGGAATTATATGGCGCAAGCAAAGGTACGATTATTTTCGATGAAGGTTCCGAAGATAATACAATGGCATTAGTAATAAAGGGCGCGATTGATATTATCAAAAAAGAATCGGGATCTAAAACGAATATTATTGCAACTATTTTACCATCACAAAGTTTTGGAGAAATGTCACTGGTCGACGGTGAAGCCAGATCTGCACAGGTGGTTGCTGCCAGTGATGTGCAAATGTTGTTTTTATCAAAACAAAATCTTTTGCGGCTACAAAAAGAAAACCCTATAATTGCATTCAAACTGCTGTGGATTATTACCCAAATGTTAAGTCAACGTTTACGCCGCACTAGCGGCAACCTAGTTGCTCAATTAAATAAAAAAAACTATTTTTAATCAACAGTTCATCGCTCTACTTAAATTTATTTATTCCGGAATTAAAATCGCATTAAAACCAGCTGCATCAATTGCGCCACCAATCGAGTCGGCACTCGCAGCACCTTTCACTACCGCCATGGCCGTGTCCAAATCAACTTCCACTGTTTCAATACCGGGTAGTTTTTTTATGGCTTTTTCGACATTCTCTACACAGCCGTCACATTTCATACCGTTCACTTTAAAATAATATTGCGCTGACATATTTCACCTTTTTAAAAAAATTACAGGCGAATATTCATTCACCTGTAATTGATTATTTATTGTTAATATTTTTGATTTAATATTTTTGATTTAATATTGATTTTTGTTTCATCAAAAAGAAAACTGATGGCAACACAACCAATGTTAAAATCGTTGCACTTACCATGCCGCCCACCATCGGTGCAGCAATGCGACGCATTACTTCCGAGCCCGTTCCACTGCCTAGCATTATAGGTAATAACCCCCCAATGATAGTTGCAACGGTCATCATAATTGGGCGCACCCGAAGCAGTGCGCCTTCTTCTACTGCGATGCGTAATTCATCAATGGTTACATGGCGTTTTTCCTGCTCAGCTTTTTCAATGTGCTCCTGCAATGCCTGTTTTAAATACACTAACATAATCACGCCGATTTCCACCGACACCCCCGCCAATGCAATAAAACCAACACCTACCGCTACCGACATATTGTAATCGAGTAAATACAATAACCAAAAACCGCCGATTAGTGACATGGGTAAGGTCCCCATAATTAGTGCCACCTCAGAAAAACTTCTAAAGTTTAAATACAATAATAAAATAATAATGCCGAGCGTTACCGGCACTACTGCAGTTAAACGCGCTTTTGCGCGCACCATGTATTCATATTGACCCGACCAAGCAATAGAATAACCTGGTGGTAGTTTTACTTTTTCTGCTACCACTTGCTGTGCTTCCGCAACGTAAGAGCCTAAATCTCTGCCTTCAATATCCACAAAGGTCCAGCCATTAGGCCGAGCATTTTCACTTTTGATAACGGCAGGGCCATCTTCGATTTTTATGTTTGCCACTTCACTTAATGAAATGCGCGCACCCGATGGTGTCACTACGGGTAAGTTGCGTAACTTATCTAACGAGTCACGAATATCACGAGGGTAGCGAAGATTAATGGGGTAACGCTCCAAGCCTTCCACCGATTGCGAAACTTGCATACCACCCAAAGCGGTGCTCACTACATCATGCACATCGGCAATATTTAAACCGAAACGCGCCGACGCTAAACGATCAACGTCAACTGTTACATAACGCCCACCGGCAACTCGCTCCGAATAAGCGGAGGCAGTTCCTGGCACAGTTAAAATGGCCTTTTCAATATCTTTACCAATGCCTTCAATGACTTTTAAATCGGCACCCGCGACTTTTATACCTACTGGCGTTTTAATACCCGTAGCCAACATATCGATGCGCGTTTTAATCGGCATAACCCAAGCGTTTGTTAAACCGGGAAATTTAATTAATTCGCTTAATTCCTTTTTCAATTTTTCGGTGGTCATGCCTTCACGCCACTCTGATTTCGGCTTTAACTGCACGGTGGTTTCAATCATGGTTAAAGGTGCTGGATCGGTTGCAGTTTCAGCACGCCCGATTTTACCAAACACGGTTTTCACTTCCGGCACCGATTTAATTAACTTATCGGTTTGCTGCAAAATTTCCTGTGCTTTACCAATTGAAATACCCGGAAATGCGGTTGGCATATACATTAAATCGCCTTCATCTAAATCCGGCATAAATTCCGAACCTAATTGTGTTACCGGCCACATGCCAACAATAACTAATAATAATGAAGCACCAAGCACTTTTTTTGGTGAATGCAAAACCATATCGATAAACGGTTTGTAGCCTTTTATTAACACACGGTTAATGGGATTTTTTTCTTCTGGGGTAATATGCCCACGAATAAAGTAGCCCATTAATACCGGCACTAATGTAATCGCTAAACCCGCCGACATCGCCATCGCAAATGTTTTGGTGTAAGCCAGTGGCGCAAATAATTTTCCTTCCTGCGCCTCTAATGTAAACACCGGCATAAAACTTAGGGTAATAATAATTAATGAAAAGAATAGCGGCGGGCCAACTTCCATTGAGGCTTTCGCTACTAATTGCCAGCGGTTCTCATCCGTAAGCCCCTCCTTTTCAATATGTTTGTGCATGTTTTCAATCATCACAATGGCAGCGTCCACCATCGCACCGATTGCAATTGCAATACCCCCCAATGACATAATGTTGGCGTTCATACCTTGCGAGTGCATAATAATAAATGCACCTAAAATACCCACTGGCAAAGATAAAATGGCAACCAGTGCTGAGCGCATGTGAAATAAAAATGCGGCGCACACTAAAGCAACCACTAAAAATTCTTCTAACAGTTTCATGCTTAACGTATCAACCGCACGTTCGATTAAATGCGAGCGGTTATACACTTCAACAATTTCTACGCCTTCCGGCAAACCCGGTTTTAACTCTTCGAGTTTGGCTTTAACACCCGCAATAGTTTTTAATGCATTTTCACCAAAGCGCATTACTGCAATGCCGCCGACCACTTCGCCTTCGCCATTCAGTTCGGCAATGCCACGACGCATCTGCGGCCCAAGTCGAATTTCTGCAATATCTTTTAATAAAATGGGCGAACCGTTTTTATTAACCCCTAATGGAATGTCTCGCAGATCTTGCAAACTGTCTATATAACCCGTTGCGCGCACCATATATTCGGCTTCGCCCATTTCAATAACGGAGCCACCGGTTTCTTGATTGGCGCGTTTAATGGCGGATTTTATTTTTGAAATGGGTAGGTTATAGGCGCGTAATTTATTGGGATCGAGAACGACTTGATATTGTTTTACCATGCCGCCTAATGTCACAATTTCAGAAATACCATTAACGGTTTGTAATTCGTATTTCAAAAACCAATCTTGCAATGAACGCAGTTGGGCTAAATCAGTTTTGCCGGTGCGATCGACCAGCGCATATTCATATATCCAACCGACACCGGTGGCATCCGGCCCCAACGTAGGTTTTGCATTTGAGGGTAAATTACTGGCGACCTGACTTAAATATTCCAGCACTCGCGAGCGCGCCCAATACGGGTCGGTGCCGTCTTCAAAAATAATGTAAACGTAAGAGTCGCCGAAAAAAGAATAGCCGCGCACATTCACCGCTTTGGGCACGGATAACATAGCGGTGGTGAGTGGGTAGGTTACCTGATCTTCCACCACCTGTGGCGCTTGCCCAGGGTATGGGGTTTTAATAATTACCTGCACGTCAGATAAATCTGGCAGTGCATCTAGCGGTGTATTGTTCACCGAGTAAATGCCCCAGCCGGTAATAACAAAGGTCATCACCAACACCATGAATCGGTTATAAATGGACCATTGAATAATCGCTGCAATCATGGTTATTCTCCCTGCATGGCGCTAGATTTTTTAATCGCACTGATTAAAAACTGTTCATCCATTTTCATCAGTTCAAATTCAACCGCATCACCAACGGCAAACCCTTTTAATGAAACACCTTTCATTGTTGTGAAATCCATGGTCATTTCTGGCCAGCCTAACGATTCAATCGGGTCGTGCTGCATGGTTATCATGCCGTGATCAATCATCAAACTGGTAATAACACCTGTGCCTTTAGCGGGCGCATTTTTATCGTTCATTTCTTCATCAGACATTTTTTCATCTGCAACCGGGTCACTCATGCGTGCAATACTGGCCTTCATGCTGGCTTCTGAATCAATTAAAAACTGCGCGGACGTTACGACTTTTTCACCCGCGCTGATACCCGATTTAATTTCAACAAAGTCACCCGATTCCAAACCTGAAACCACAATTCGCTGCGCAAATCGCCCTTTACCTTTGGCAATAATTAAACGCTCGGTTCCACCCGAACGTAACAAGGCTTCACGGGGCACACTCAATACATCTTTTTTAGCGCCACCATAAATTGCCACATTCGCATACATATTAGGCTTTAACATTTCACCCGGATTATCAAAACGTAAACGCACTTTTAAGGTGCGATTTTTTGCATCTAAGCTGGGATAAATATAATCAACCTTGCCTTCCCAAGTGCGCCCAGGAATAAAGCTCAACCCAACATCGGCTGGCTGGTTTAACTCTACCCAAGCGCTCTGGCTTTCAAACACTTCGGCCAACACCCACACGGTAGATAAATCGGCCAGTGTCATCACTTCATTTTTAGGTTGCACGTACATCCCTTCACGCACCATTAGCATCGAAACAATGCCATCTTGCGGCGCGTATACGCTAATAGTTTGAGAAACTTTACGGGTTTTTTTCAAATGATTAATTTGCTTTGAGCTTACTCCCAATGAAATTAATTTTTCTCGCGATGCGACTATCAATCGTTGATTTTTTGAGCGTAATGCCTGCAAATATTCTTCCATTGCATTAACTAATTTTGGTGAATATAAATCAAACAATCGCTGACCTTTTTTAACTCGGTCACCTTCAATATCCACGGCTAATTTTTCAATCCAACCATCCACTCTTAAATGTATGTGGCTGACTTTTGATTCATCCAAGCCCACATAACCGACGGTATCAATTTTGCGCCATAATTTTCCCGACTCAACCTTTGCGGTACGAACCCCTAAGTTATTTTCCACTGCGGCAGAAATTTTAACGACTGGACCTTTTTCATCACCATCGTCAGCGTCATCACCATCACTATAAACCGGCTCTAAATCCATCCCCATGGGCGATTTTCCTGGCTTGTCTCGACGATAATTTGGATCCATTGGTGCCACCCAATAAAGAAGTACTTTTTCCTTTTTTGCTTTGGGTTTTTCTTGCTCAACCGGAATTAAATCCATGCCACAAATTGGGCAACTGCCTTCTTTGTCTTTTACAATATTTGGGTGCATGGGGCATTGATACTTAGAATCTAAATGCTTAACGCTATGCTCCACTGCGCTTTCATTAGACGTACCATCAGCCGTCATTGGCGCTGAAGATTTACCGGCAAACCAGCCTATTCCTAACGCCACAACAATGGCGATAACAGAAATTATTTTGCCACTTGAGTTCATATTTTTTCTCCAATCAAATATTGTAATTCTGCATAGGCTTTGTTGTAAGCCACATCAATTTGCAAATCGGCTAAGTATGTATTTAATTCGGTAACCCGTGCTCGAGTGAGGGTAAAAAAATTAACCACACCACTTTGATAGCCACTGAATGACACTTCAGCATTTTGTTTTGCCTGCGGTAATACTTTGCTTTCATAAAGCTGATGGCGATCTTGTAATTTTTGCAAGCGCCCAGCAATCGCATTTAAACGTTTAAGTAAGTCACGATTCACATCAAGCTGCTGATAGCGCACCGCCTGCAAACGCTGCTTTTCAGCAGACAGATTTTTATCTTGTTTATTAGATGTAAAAATAGGTAAGTCTAATGTCACCATGGCGGTTAAAAAATCTGAACGGCTAGGATTTACAGGATTATTACCATTGTTTCCCGATCGAAAACCATAAGTCACATCAAAGCCCCATTGTGGGCTGTATTGATCATCGGCCAAATCGAGTTTTTTCTGCTGCCCCAGCACTTGCTGCTGCATGGCAATTAATTCTGGATTACGCTCTAATCGACGCTTTAATTCGCTCAACGCCAACATACCGGGTAAGGATAAATCGGCTTGCTCCACCGCCACGCCATTTAGCATGGCATCTTCACCCACCCATTTGGCCAAATTAGCCTGCGCCACAATTAGCTCAGAATTAGCTCGCTCTATGCGATCATCGACCAAGGAAATTTCCAACTCGGCTTGCACCACATCTTGCTGCTGCTGACGGCCTGAGGCATAAAACGACCGAGAAATATCTAGCATCTCTTCAAATAAGCTGCGATTTTTTTGAATAATGTCGATGGATTTTTTCTGTAGCACCACGTCCCACCAAGCTTGCCGAACTTTCATCAGCACCTGTCGTTCACGTTGCTGAGCACGCGCCGTTTGGGTGCGAGACATCGCCATCATGGAAGCGGCGGCATTGGCATTGCTGTCTCCACGGGGTAGCATTTGCTGGTAGCCCACTACCATTTGAGTCATGTTTTCCTGCTCAAAATCAAAGCTATCAACCGGCAATGCTTGCACACCCAGCTTAATACGGGGGTCTTGCCAAGTATCAACGGCTTTTGATTGATCTGCAAAAGCCCGCTCATTTTGCTTAAAGCTTTTACTTAGTGAGTCTCTTTGCACCGCAATAAGCTCAGCCTGTTGCAGTGTTAGCGACGAGTGCTGGACGGGCACAGCATTTAATGCAGCCATACTTTGTTCTGGTGTGGCTAATAATACTTGGGCATTAAGTACCGCACCGCAAAGCATTATTATGGTTAAAACTTTCATACCGTTTTCCTCGGTAATTTATCAATTAAAGTGGATTAAACTAAACGAATATTCGCAATAGGCAAGTATATACGCACTATTGTTACGCAAAAAAAGTGAAAATGTTATATATGGAGGATAGAGCTGATACTGATAGGTGGTGGTGATATTTGCCGATATTGCCAATCATGGCGAGTTAGTTGCAACACAGAGGGTTGCTGATGAGCATCTTTAACAAAACTAAAATAAATGGCTTGAAAGCCCAAAAGCTGCTTGAAATTAATGGAGGAAACTTTTTCAACCCCCTGCTCACTTACTGAGTCCACGCTTTCGCATATAACAGGTGGGCACTCACAATCGGCTTCTGACATATTAGGCATTGCAGGCATTTGCTGTAATTGCATTGATTGCAACATTGCAGCATGAGCAGGAATTTGCACGGCCATATTCAGAATAGACACCACGAACAACGCCAGAATTATTCTGGCGTAGCGCTTGATTTCAAATTGTCTATTTAGGGTATGGCTCATGCTTTCATAATTAGCTCAGTTAATAGATGGACAGTATAGCAATAAATAAATTCATTTAAAGTCTTATCTTTATAAATAACCACTAACAAAATCACTCTGTAATGACATTATTCATTACTTACTTCTAGGCCGCCAAATACGACCAGAAAACATTTATAACACATTGTATTTTATAATATAAATCATATTAATATAGAAATACCCTATATAATTAAGGTTACTCTATAATATGTATATCACTGCACTTTATCTTTAATGTAACTTTTAGCACATACAAGCTATGGCCATTATCTCTACTATCTGGTTTAACGAAGATTTTAAAACACTCAAATTGAGACCTTTGCACGACAGAGGCGCAAAAGAAAAATGCGCTAAAATTTTACTGATTGAGGCAGGAAGCGCAGTTAATATTTAGATATTGGCAAGTTTTCTAACGAAAAGCAGTGAAATTTTAACCATTTTTACTTGTGATTCTATCGTGCAAAGGTCTCAAATTATAATAAAATCGTGATTCAATTTTTTAGGTGGCGCCATGCAACTGCACAATACCCCAAAATCGGCTAACAACGCATCAAAGCTCAGTCGATTACAGGAACTCAATTCAACCTACCCTCAACTCGCCAATATTAACGATGAATCATGGCTAGATACCATTGAGCATGCTCGCTTGTTAGAGGCACCATTAGATACCACGCTTTTCAGTGGAACCGCCACCTGTAATAACTTTATGCTTATTTTGCAAGGCACAGTGCGTATCTATCAAGCCGCTGAAGATGGCAGAGAGATCACCCTCTATCGCGTCGCCGCTGGTGATTTATGCATTCTCAGCTTAAACAGTTTACTTAAAAATAAATCGTTTAGTGCTATTGCCGCCACTGAATCCGATATGAAAGCACTGGTGATTAGCTCTGATAATTTTAAGCTGATGATGAACAGCATTGAGCCATTTCGGGATTATGTTATTTCCACCTTAACCGAAAGACTGTGTGAAACCATTTACTTAATTCAAGACACCGCCTTTAACCATTTAAATATGCGCCTTGCTTGTATGCTGGGCAGCCTATTTGAACGTAACCAAAACCGCACCTTAAAAATTACCCATCAAGAATTGGCTTTTGAATTAGGCACTACTCGTGAAGTGATCAGCCGCATACTGAAAGAATTTGAAAAACAAAATTGTGTGAAATTAGCACGTGGCTCTATTACACTGGCATCCGCAGAAGGTTTGCGCTGGTTTTCTGAATCAGCATAAACTTTATGTTTTATATGTATGATTTAGTACAGACCTACTGTAAATAATTCAGTAAAGTCAATCTACAAACTTTGTAAAACGAGTTCGTATATTGGCAGCATAAGGATATGCTGTATTTTTAATTCTCATTAATACCCTCTTAATTTTATTCAACCAATGATAATCCATCTGTATTGGGTGGTGGCGGATCTGCCGGTTTTTTTATTTCACCTAAATCACTGCCCACTGGCGCAATATCCATTCCACTAATATCCAATTGCGGCTCGGCAACTTGCTTAATTTCATCTTGCATATCACTGCCTACTGGCGCTAATTCGACTGATAATTCAGAAATATCACTGGCGCTTATTCCCAGCGGATCAGTTTGAGGTGCGGCGGGTATATCTCCCGCAAACACAGGTGTTGACGCAACGGGGTTAGATACAGCCTCCGTTGGCCTATTTTCTATAACAGACTTTACAGGTGAATGACTTTTCGCATTATCACTTAGCGATTTAATTTCACAAACTGCACCCGCATTATCTAATGCCGCTTTATATTTATTTGCCATCGCCTGATCAATATTTTTTTTGATCACCATGCGTTTACCCGAAAACAAATGCGCCAACTTCGTTGCATCTGCTTTAAACATCGCACCAACTTTTGCTTTTACCTGTTCTAAATTGGCAGCGTCTTTTATTTGGCCCGAAAAGGCCACTTCAAATAATTCTTCACTCATGGCTTGCTTCCTTCCAAATGCTTTCTTGCAGTTTTGATAAATTTACAATAATAATAATTTAACACTATACTTTTATCATAACCATAATAATATGACCGCTGTTTTTAATTTGGTAATTCCAGTTACTAATATAAACCAACAACAATTAATTCGATTACTGTTGTTACACATTCACTCTATCTTATTTATAGAATATTTTGGGGAAAATATCCCTCTAAAGCAATGGTAAAATTATGAAAAAACACGTAGAAGTTTCTCGCATTACACCACGCGGCCGCATGGCAACACTTTCACAAATTGAAGTAAACCAACTTAAAAAAGATAGCGAATCAAATAGTTATGATATTTATCGACGCTGTTCACTTGCTGTACTTAATGTTGGCAACATTGTAGATGACACCAAACAAGTATTGGCCGAATATTCAGATTTTGATATTCGCGTTATCCAACAAGAACGCGGCATAAAACTAGAAGTAGAAAATGCCCCTCTGCGTGCTTTTGTTGATGGCAAAATGATTCATGGTATTCAAGAGCATTTATTTTCTGTTTTGCGCGATATTGTTTACGCGCGCAATGAATTAGATAACAAAGCAAAGTTTGATTTAAAAACTCAAAATGGCATTACCAATGCCGTATTTCATATTTTACGCAATGCCAATATTTTACAACCCAATAAAGACCCAAACTTAATTGTTTGCTGGGGCGGGCACTCTATTAATCGTATTGAATACGACTACACCAAAGAAGTCGGCCACGAGCTGGGCCTAAGGGGGTTAGATATTTGCACCGGCTGCGGTCCCGGCGCAATGAAAGGCCCCATGAAAGGTGCCACCATTGGTCACAATAAACAACGTATTTATAATGGCCGTTATATCGGCGTGACCGAGCCAGGTATTATCGCCGCCGAATCCCCCAACCCCATTGTAAACGAGCTGGTAATTATGCCAGACATTGAAAAACGCTTAGAAGGTTTTGTGCGCACCGGCCACGGTATTATTGTGTTTCCCGGTGGCGCGGGAACCGCCGAAGAAATTTTATATATTTTGGGTGTATTACTTAACCCCGCTAATAAAGAATTACCCTTTCCATTAATTTTAACTGGCCCAAAAAGTTCTGCTGAGTACTTTAAAAAGATCCATCACTTCATTGAAAACACGCTGGGTTTTGAGGCTCAACAGCGTTACAAAATTATTATTGACGACCCCGCATTAGTCGCTCGCGAAATGAAAAATGGCATGGAGGCTGTAAAAGAATTTCGTTGTACCAATAGTGATGCCTTTTATTATAATTGGATACTAGAAGTAGAAAGCGAATTTCAAAAGCCCTTTAATCCCAACCATGAAAATATGGCAAAGCTAGAGTTAAATAGCAATATGGAAACCCACCATTTGGCCGCAAATTTACGCCGTGCTTTTTCTGGCATTGTGGCGGGCAATGTAAAAGAAGATGGTTTAAAAGCCATTGAAGAAAATGGCTTATTTGAAATTCGCGGCGAGAAAAAAATTATGCAGCCGTTAGATGATTTACTGGAATCATTTGTGCAGCAAGGCCGCATGAAACTACCCGGCACAAAATACACGCCGTGTTACAAAGTGGTAACTTAAAATAACCAAACTAAAATAATGTTGTGAATATTTATTTAAGCACAAAAACCAGCTTGCTAAACTATACTTAACTAACGAGTCAGATAAAAAGAATACCTACAATAATACTGTCTCACTTGGGTGTTCTTTATTTATGTCTCAGTGATATACTCTATTTTAATTCAACCACAGGAATTATATTTTTATGCTTGCGCAAAAAACCTCACCATTAATTTTAACGCTTGATAATGCGGGGCGCCCGATTGATTGGATTAATTGGCAAGAAGCGGTAAACATTTATGTGCGTAAGCAAGTGGCTTGGACAGGCAGCGAAACCAGCCTGCGATTTTATGGTGGTATTTGCCAAAAAACGGGGCTTAGGTCATATTTAGATTTAAGCACCATTATTGCCATTCGAGGCGCCAAGCCAAAATACAATCACGACAGTACGCCGCCATTAACCAATCGCGCTTTATTTGAGCGTGATAGACACACTTGTTTATATTGTGGCAATCAATTTAAACTTTCACTACTCACCCGCGACCATGTAAAACCCAAAGCCCAAGGCGGTAAAGATATTTGGAAAAATGTCGTAACAGCATGCAAATCATGTAATGCAAAAAAAGCCTGCTACACACCATCGCAAGCTCAGATGCATCTTTTAGCTTTACCTTATGCGCCCAACAAAGCAGAAGCCATGATTTTAGCTAATCGAAAAATACTCACCGATCAAATGGATTTTTTACGCAACCATGTTCCCCATGATCGTCGTCAGTTTTTTAATTAATATTTTTTAATGCTGACAAACCCACATTCAAATTTGGATATTCAAATTGTGTTTTAAAATGCGTTAATAATTTTTTATTTGAAATTCGTTTCGACTCCGCTAAATAAGATAACATTCCTGCCGACAATTCCTGCTGCGCCTGCTGCAAACTAATTTCTTTGGGCCTTGCTAAATGCATTGTATCCGCCACTTTCGTAAAATAATCATGCATGGTTGTGGGTTGACCATCGCAACAATTATAAATACCCGACTGCACATTTTCGGCTAATGCTTCTACACAAAAGTGTGATAAATCGTCGGCATGAATGCGGTTGGTATACCCTGAATCTTGCGCACAAACAATCGGCTCACCCGAATTAATTCGCTGAAGCGGTAATTTATCCGCCGCATAAATACCTGCCACTCTAAATATAATTAACGCAACAGAATTGTTTTTACAATAATCTTGAAGTGCAGTTTCTGCATTTAGTCGGCGATGCGCCCGTGCTACTTGTGGCTTTACTTGCCTTGTTTCATCTATCCATTGCCCATCGCAATTTCCGTAAACACCAGTAGTACTAATTAATAATATTTTTGTTGGTGGTGCAGTTAATGAATTCAATGTAGCAATAAAATGTTGCATTCGGGTATCGGTTTCACCCGCTCGTGGCGGCGGTGCAAAATAAGCAATTACGCTATTACAAAGTCGATTATTATTTTCTTCTGTCAGCAAAAGTCCTTTTTGGTCAAGATCAAAAATCACACTATCAAAACCATGTTCATCACAGTCTTTTTTTGATGCTTTAGTTTTTACAAAACAACGTGGGGGGATATTTTTTTCACATAAAAAATGCGCGACCTTTTTACCAATATAGCCACAGCCTATTATGTTTATATTTTTTAACACGCCAGCCCCTAGCAACTAAAATCTATTGAATTGATATTATACACAAACATAAAAAAAGCCTCGGCAAAACCGAGGCTTTTTTTAAAAAAACTTAAGCGTTTATTTAAAACTTATTATTGCAATGGTTCACTCGCGCATCGTAATAACGCTCACAGGTATAAGCGTCGCTACCCCGAGCATAACATTGGCCGCGCTGCTTATAGGCAAATTCTCGACAATGCCCCCATGTATTACTTAGCTGCAACATTTTTTGATTATGCTGCTGCTTTTTGGCTTTTTTAGCTTCCCAAGGGTTACGGCCCAATTTTTGAAAACCAGCCGAGCTAGCATTAAATTGATGTTTAAATTCAGCTGACATTTTCTTCTTCTCCCAATCGGTTAACTCATGTTGAGAGAGAGATTTACTTTTAAAAACACCGCGCTCTACGGCTATTGCTGAATTCAAGGGAAGTGCAATTGTTAAGGCCATAACACAAAGTGTGATGATGTTAAATCGGATCATAATAAAACCTATCGATATCGTTAAAATAAAATTATTGAAAAATTAAAATCAGAAAAGTCTGATTATCCTTAATCATTTACCTTAAATACCGAGCAAGGTTGAAGCAGGTACGGGCTCAAGTGGCTATGTGAACTAACTGAACTTGGGAGATCATAACAAACCGTTTTATATTTTCAAGATAAAACTCATTGAAGCCATTGATTTAACTAGCTTTTAACCCATTTGGGTGATTAAAACTTAAGCATAGTTTCACTTATTGGGCATAATATCCAAAAACGAATCTAATAATACGTAATGAGCATGTTCCTTATCAGCCGCGGTACTATCGGGCTGCTTAATGGCAAGTAAATGCTTTATTCCATACTCGGCAGCCGCATCCAGCACACTAAAATTATCATCGATAAATAAGGTAGTGGTTTTATTTACACTTTCAATTTTTTCTAGCGCTGCCCAAAATGCTTGCTCTTCTTTTGGGTGGTGCAGCTCGTGGGAAGTAATCACTCGATGAAAATAATGCCCCAAACCGGTTTGTTGAAACTTCACTTCAAAACTCAGTGGATGCGCATTAGTTACCAGTACTACGCGTTTACCATGCATGTGCAAAGCTTCTAAAAAATCTTCAACATGCGGACGAACACAAATTTTATCTCGAATAGTATGCTTTAACGCGGCAATATCCAGCTCCAGTTCTTGGCTCCAGTAATTTACGCAATACCAATTTAAGCTGCCATAAACGGCTGTGTATTTAACATTTAATTGGCGATGAGATTCTTCTAGCGTAAGTTGATGCTGCTGGGCATAACATTCGGGGACATATTGCAGCCAAAAATGATTATCAAAATGCAAGTCCAGCAAGGTGCCGTCTAAATCCAAAAATACCGTGTTAATGTTTGACCAATTAATCATTAAGTTCATCCACAACGTTTAAGCCATATAATTTCATTACTATTTTTGCCTGTGAATTTTCGACACTCACTGTACAATACCTGCAATAAATATAAAAAAGTAACATGCATAATAAACCTAAAATCCTCAGCTGCAAAATACATAGCCAAAGCAAGCTCTTTACCATTGAGCAGGTAGCGCTTGAATTTAGCAATGGTGCCCACCATCAATTTGAACGTATCGTCACTGCTGGCACCGGCGCGGTAATGATTATTCCGGTTATTAATAATGAGCAGGTTATTATGGTTAAAGAATATGCTGTTGGCACAGATCGTTATGAGCTGGTTTTCCCTAAAGGCAAAATTGATGCTGGCGAAAATATTTTACAAGCCGCTAACCGAGAATGCATGGAAGAAATTGGCTACCGTGCCAACACATTAACACCACTCACCAAAATGAGCATCGCACCGGGTTATTTAAATTTAATTACGCATATTGTGCTGGCGGAAAATTTACAGCCTGAAAAACGTGAGGGTGATGAGCCGGAAGAATTACAACAGGTGATTTGTAATATTAATCATATTGAACAATTAATCACCCACGAAAACCTTAGCGAGGCACGCAGTATTGCTGCGTTGTATCAGGTGCGGGATATTTTACACGCTAGAAACAAGACGCCAAAATGAATCAGCAGGATGATTTAAATTTAGAATATCTTTGCCAAAATGCAGTTAGCATTGCACGCATGGCGGGTAAAAAAATTCTAGAAATTTACGATTCAAAATACACGATTGAACATAAGCAAGATAACACCCCATTAACCACCGCCGACCTCGCCGCCGATAAAATTATTCGTGAAGCATTACGCGAGTTAACACCAGAAATCCCTATCTTAACTGAAGAATCTGAAAGCATTGCGTTTTCCACTCGTCAACAATGGCATCGCTATTGGTTAGTTGACCCGCTGGATGGTACCCGAGAATTTATCAAACGTAACGGCGAATTTACCGTTAACATTGCGCTCATTGAAAATCACAACAGTATTTTAGGTGTAATAAATGTACCGGTGCTGCACACTGATTATTTTGCGTGGCGAGATGCCGGTACATTTAAACAATCAACCGAACAAGCCGCACATAACATTCACACTCGTAAAGCCGATATAAATAATTTAACCATTGCCGGCAGTCGTTCGCATGCTAATGACAAGTTAAAGCTCTACTATGAACAACTCGGCAATATTGAATTACTGAGTGTGGGCAGCTCATTAAAATCATGCATGGTTGCCGAAGGCGTGGTAGATTTATACCCGCGATTAGGTTTAACCTCCGAATGGGATACCGCCGCTGCACACTGTATAGTAAATGAAGCCGGTGGTCACATTACCCAAACAGATACCTCGCCGCTACTTTACAACACCAAAGATAGTTTACTTAACCCAGAATTTTTTGTGTTTGGCGATAACAGCATCCCCTGGCATAAATACTTATAGAGACCTTTGCACGATAGAATCACAAGTAAAAATGAAACTGCTCACTAAAGATAATAATTTTATTGGCTGACTGATTGGTCAACTCATTTTAATTTTCACTATGCCAATTCTAAGCTTCATCCAAGAAGACATCTGTATTTACATTTTATCATTATCGGCATGATTTTATTAACCATTATGGTTGTCGGACTCGTTGGCAAGACCATTAATAGCGGCAAAAATAATAAGCCTAATTAACCAGCATCCACTGTTTATTTATTTCACAAAAATTAAAATAACTGGTGGCAGATTGGCTGGCAGAATGATTTTTAAATTTTAAGCGTTTACATTTATTTTCATTTTGCATGTACTGTTTAATAACCGTAATTTCCCCCGATATTTTAGTGCCTTCGCTTTGCCATTTATGAACATCGCCCAGTTTATTATTTAATAATACTTTTTTATATTCTTGCGTTAATAACTGAATGTCTTTTTCAGAAAAATCAGTAATCACCGCATACTTTAAAAAACCAGCATTTGATGCACTAAGCTGGAAAGGCATTAGCATAACTGCACAAATCAACAATCTGCTTATCTTTATAATTATTTTATCCATTTGTATACTCTATTTGAAATATAAGGTTTAAGTTGGCCACTTGCTTTGCAAATACAGCCTCTCCACTTTTTCTCGTGCCCAAGGCGTTTTACGTAAAAAAGCCAAACTTGATTTAAGGCTTGGATTAGATGTAAAGCACTTTATATTAATGCGTTGCCCCAGTTCTGGCCAACCATATTTTTGCTCTAGCCGTGTCAGCATTATTTTCAAGGTAATGCCGTGCAGCGGATCTTGACTATTTAACGAACGAGAAGATTCATCTGACATTGCAAACCATTCCTAAATAAATAAACCCACCCGATTATACACGGCCACCAACACGTAAAACGATTTATGCTCATTTTTATATTTAGCGCCACCCTTAACAAATGCTTACGCGACATACGTTCATCCAACTCTTAACATTAGTAGGGTTAAATTATCGTCTATTTATGCTAAATTCCACACTATGAATATGCCTAACCAATCCAGCAACCGTCCACAATCTATCGCCGAAATCAGCATCCAATCCGGTCGACCATCGAGTGAAATAACCCTTAGCCCAGAAGCCCAGCAAGATGTGCATCAAGCTTATTTGGTGACGATGCGGCAACGTTTTAAAACTGAAATTAATCGGTTAACCCGTGGCGACATGCTGAAAATGCTGGCCGCGCATTCTAATAACGCCAATGACCTAAGTTTTATAATGACCTATGTGTACGCATTTAACTGGCTGCAACAAAATGTGCATAGCCAGTTTCGACATGAAGTACTCGATGCATTTACCAATGGCCCACAAGCTTTTTTAATGCAAATAATTTTACACAGCAACAACTCGGCTGAATTTATAACCGCCTACATCGAACACTGGGTAAATTTTACCGGTGAGCCACAACTTCAGCAGCAACAAATTTTACAGCTATTACAACAATCAGAAAATCAACAAACGCTTAGCGATGCCATTGAAAAAACGTGGAATGACTTGCAGCTTTTTACCAAAAGTTTTGCCCACGGCTACAAAGATTTAGCCAAGCAAGAAAAACAGCGTTATGCCGGCATGCTAGCCGAAGAAGACAAAGCCCGTTTAGCACTCGTTGACCAATTACCCGATGTAACTTCGCTTAATTTTTTTAACAAACTTGGCTTAATTCCCGCCATGGGGTGTCCGCAAACCTGTCGGCATTGCATGTTTATTTTTCGACCCCTAATGAAAAACACCGAAAATCCTGACACATTGTTTAAAATGGTCGATAAATTAACCACCTCGGTTTTATTTACCGGCGGTGACTTAAGCAAGCATCTCGATCATTTTTACCATGCCATTACTCAGATGCAACATGTCACCACCTTTGCTATTTTATTAAATGGTGATTTTGCAGACAGCCGTGAAATTACCGAAAAAATTCTGGGCAAAATGGCCAGCTCAATTCGCCAACGGCCCATTAGTTGGCCCAAAGCCAATGTGCATTTACAAATTAGTTTTGATGAGTTTCACCAAGAAGTGGTGGTGGATAGAAAAGGCCATTTAAAAGAACGTATTCCGGTTGTTAAAATTGCCAATATTGTAGAAGCCGCGCCAAAATTTAATAATGAAATTCAACTTTGTTTATGCCACAAACAAAGTCATTTAAATTTTTCTATGGACGTTTTTAAAAAAGGTGTATTCGCCAGACTTGCAAAAGAATTAGCGCGTCGCGACCATCAAATACAAATCATTTCAACTGCCCCATCAGCTCGCTTAAAACGCAACCCACACAATCCTGAAACCCCAGCCGCCGTTATTAAAGATGCCACTTTTGTATTAGCAAAATATCCAAATGCCTACCTAATGTTAACCAGCTCCACCATCGATGCCTACGGCCGCGCCGAAATGATGGAACTACACGAAGCCGTAAACGAACGCGATTTATTAAAACAAATGTTAAATGGCAACGGCACCGGTGCGGAAACATTTGATAATGATTTAATGTTTTGGTTTAACGGTTGGGCGACATTATTTTCGGCGGTGCATATTTCGCTGGGAAATGTTTTTGAAGACGGCATGCAAACCATTCGACAGCGGCAGGCCAAAGATCCATTAAGTAATGCCATGCATCGTTTTGATACTCGCCTGCTAGATTTTTATCGCGAACTTCGCGACGACCTTGATGACATTATAAAAAAATCTACTGGGCCGCATCATTTATTTCACACCATCACTGATAATGGCGAGATGCGTTTGCACATGACAAAACGATTAATTGAGACCTTTGCACGATAGAATCACAAGTAAAAAGGGCTAAAATTTCACTGCTTTTCGTTAGAAAACTGGTCAATATCTAGATATTAACTGCGTTTCCTGCCTCAATCAGTAAAATTTTAACGCATTTTTCTTTTGCGCCTCTATCATGCAAAGGTCTCTAATTGAACAAGATGCCGTCAAAACATAATCCTCTCTAATATTTTAACCCTGTTTAAAGCAAGACAAAACCATTTTACATCCCGCTGTTGAAATATAGTTTTTCGCTGAACGATGAACTACGCTAAAATAATAAGACAGCATAATAAACTACAATGATACCCACCAACCCTATTAACATAACCTAAAAACAGGAATTACATGCAGTCAGATATCGCCGCCCTCGGCATCGCTTATGCGCTAGGTTTAGCCGCGCGTTTTATTGGACTGCCTCCGCTTATTGGATATCTGGTCGCAGGCTTTGTATTGTATGCGGGCGGTGGTGTACTCACCCCAACACTGAAAGATTTTTCTGAAATGGGTGTTACCTTGCTGTTATTTAGCATCGGCCTTAAATTACAAATAAGAAGTTTATTAATGCCGCAAATTTGGGCCGTAGCATCCTTGCACATGATCGTTACCGTTATACTCGCTGCATTATTTATAAATCTAATGGCCATTATTGGCTTAACGCAATTTAGCAACCTTGACCCTATAGCCATAGCATTAATTGCATTTGCACTGAGTTTTTCCAGCACTGTATTTGCGGTAAAAATACTTGATGAAAAAGGTGAAATGAATTCACTTTATGGTCGCATCTCCATTGGTATTTTAATTGTACAAGATATTGCCGCCGTTATTTTTCTTGCCGCATCAACCGGCAAAGTGCCAACCGTTTGGGCACTCAGTTTACTTTTATTAATCCCTTTACGCCCACTGCTATTTAAGTTTTTTGAAAAATCGGGCCATGGCGAATTACAAATTTTATTCGGATTAACCATTGCCCTCGGCGGCGCACAATTATTTGAGCTTGTCAGTGTCAAAGGTGATTTAGGTGCATTAATTTTAGGCGTGATCTTTGCCAGCCATGCCCGTGCCCCCGAACTCGCAAGGCAACTACTGGGCTTTAAAGATTTATTTTTGGTGGGCTTTTTTCTCTCCATTGGTTTATCCGGCCCACTAAGCTGGAGTGCGGTTGCCATTGGCGCATTGTTAGTTTTATTAGTGCCCTTTAAAACCATGCTTTTTTTCTGGCTAATGAGCAAATTCAATTTACGCGCACGCACCTCTTTTTTAGGTTCGTTAAGTCTGGCCAATTACAGTGAATTTGGCTTAATTGTGGTTGCCGTCAGTGTGAGTAACGTTTGGTTAGGCAGCGAGTGGTTAATTATTATTGCAATCGCATTATCTTTATCTTTTATTTTGGCCGCGCCTTTAAATAGTACGTCATATCACCTGTATTCAAAAATGCATAATTTTTTATTGCACTTTGAAGGCACTAATCCCATTGCCGCAGAAGCTGAAATAAATTCTGGCGATGCCAGTATTATTGTTTTTGGAATGGGTCGCGTTGGCAGTGGCGCTTATAAAGTTTTTCATCAACGCGCAGATGATAAAGTTTTGGGGGTTGATCATGATACCGCTAAAGTTACAAAACTCAAAGAAAGCGGGCTCAATGTTATTCGAGGCAGTGCCATAGATCCGGATTTCTGGAGCCGTATTAATTTGAATTTAGCGAATGTAAAAATGATTGTGCTAGCCATGCCAAACACGCAAGAAAACTTGTTTGCCACTCGTCAATTAAAAGACATTGGATATATTGGACAAGTTGCAGCGATTGCCCGATATCCCGATGAAATTGAAATATTAAAACAAGCCGGCGTGCATGCGGCATTTAATTTATACGCCGAAGCTGGTGCCGGTTTTGCCGAACATATTTGTAGTGAGTTGCTATCGAACGCAGATTGTAAACCTACTGTGAAAGCATAAATAATTTATTTCATTAAACGGCTTTACGTTATAAGCGCCTTGCTTTAAGTCTGGCTCGATTCTTTTAAATTTACCGTTTAAGAATAATTTACATAAAATGAAAAAAGTGGTGGCCGAACCTGGAATTGAACCAGGGACACGCGGATTTTCAATCCGCTGCTCTACCGACTGAGCTATTCGGCCATGTTTACTTTTGATTCGCTTGCCAACAAACACTGATTTGCAAGGAGGGCGTATTAGACAAGTTCAGGCGCGTGGAGTCAAGTAAAATCATTAACAAATTACGCTCTTTTTATCAAAAAATGCCCCTTACCTAAACCATTGTAGGTTCGAATTCATTCGAACAATATATCGCAATTTACGTTAATTGTGCGAATGAATTCGCACCTACAATCAATCGGTATTTTTGCTATTTAACCGGTGGTATAAAGCCTTCTGGTGCGCTCACTTCGCCACCGCCAAAGAAGAACTTAGACATTTCATCTTCCAAAAACTTACGCGCTTTCGGCTCAACGGGGGTTAAACGATATTCGTTAATCAGCATAGTTTGATGCTGCAACCACGCCGCCCACGCTTCTTTTGATACGTTTTCAAAAATTTTTGCTCCGAGTTCACCCGGGTAGGTTGGGCGATCTAAACCCTCTAACTCACGACCTAATTTAATACACTTCACCATACGACTCATGGTTGTTCCTCATTATTTAAACGATTTAATAAATGGCTGATCGGTGTTGCCAACCCTAATGTTTGCTGCTCAGGGTTAGACAGCTCATCACGCTGACTGATAGTCTGAGGTGCTTTATACCAGACTCTGTGCTGTGCTTCCATCACACTTTGATCAGGGTTATTCACCTGCACAATACAGGGGGTGATATCCAAATGAAAATGACTGAAGGTATGGCGCATCACCGGCCACTCATTTTCACTGTAAATAGCTAATTGATAATGGCCTTCACACCACTCACTCACCGCCTCATTTAATGGCATTTCCGGCAAACTCCAAAGGCCACCCCAAATACCGGTTGGGGGGCGTTTTTCTAATAAAATTTGATGCTGGTCATTTTGTAATAACAACATGCGCACCGTTTTTACGGGCAGTGTTTTTTTGGGTTTTGGGGTGGGCAATAAATGTACTTGCTCAGTTGCGAGCGCTTCACAGCCCTGTTTTATTGGGCAATGCTCACAGGCGGGCTTACCACGTTTACACAGAGTCGCGCCTAAATCCATAATGGCTTGGGTATAATCCGCCAGCTGTGTTTTGGGAGTGTGTTGCTCGGCAAAGTGCCACAACTGATCTTGAATTTTTTTCTGGCCGGTCCAGCCATGAATGGCATGAAAGCGCGCCAACACCCGTTTAACATTGCCATCTAAAATGGCATGACGCTGCCCCTCGGCCTGCGCCAAAATAGCACCGGCGGTGGAGCGACCAATGCCGGGGAGCGCCAGCACTGCATCAAAATCTAACGGAAACTCACCCGCATGTTCATCTCTCACCTGCTGTGCGGCTTTGTGCAAATTACGCGCACGGGCGTAATAACCTAAACCCGACCAATGATGCAGTACATCATCTTGCGGCGCATTGGCCAGCGCCAATACATTGGCAAAGCGCTGCATGAATTTTTCGTAGTAGGGGATCACCGTAGTCACCTGCGTTTGTTGCAGCATGATTTCTGAAATCCACACGCGATAAGCATTGCGATGTTGTTGCCACGGTAAATCTTTTCGGCCGTGCTGCTGATACCAGTTTAATAGTTTTTTTGATAGATTCATGGTCATATTTTTATTCGTTTTACTTTCCGTTATTACTTTGCCATATCTGCGAAGGCACGCGACTGTCCAAAGTAAATAGCCACGTTCTTAGAACGTGGCTTTAATTTTCAATAAAAGTGAGCTCGATAAAAGCTAATAGCAAACTAAGACAACATGCTAAACAAATTGAGGTTGCAGGACAACAGCCAACCTTACCTGAATAAATTTTTCAATCTATCTTTATACTTGTCTTTCAACTTATCCATTTTTTTGTTCTTTTCTTTTTTCAACTTTTGCTTAATTTCTGTTTTTGCTTCGGCCTTTAATGCTTTGCCCACACTCGTTAACCAAACGTTCGAATCAACACTAATTTTCGGCTGTGCAAAACGGCCTTTCACAAATATCGGCATGGGCACATCCAATAATCGTTCACCAGCGGTTTTGGTTTTACTTGGCTTCACATCCACCACCACGCGATAATCGAGCTGCTCTTTGGGTAAATTTATGTTGCCTGCTCCGCTAATCGTAAAGCGCGATGCTTTTAATAACAGGTCTTTATTTTCCACTACGCCATTTTTAATAATCGCCGACGCACGCGCCACTTTCAATGCAGTGGTATCTTTGGGTTTGTATTCACCGCGCCAATATTGCGGTACCGTTTGTTTCTTTTTTTCTAAAAAATCGATTACGCCTTTACGTACAAAATATTCCGCATCTACGCCGTGCAATTCGGCTTTTCCCATATCCAGTTTTACCGTGCCATTGCTACCGGCAATTAATTGATTCACCGATTTTCCCTGTGTTTTTATATTAAGATCCACATGGGTTTCACCACTCATCGACACCGTTTTCTCACCCAACATATCTTGCAATATAGGATTCACAACAGACTCGGCTTTTAAGCCTTTACCCTTTGCATTAAATTGATAACGCGGAATGTTCTTACGCACATCCAATTGCGCACCAGCCTTAAGATTGCCCTGCAACACTTGTGCGCTTATTTCTGGTAGCTTAATTAACCCCGACTTCGCAGCCGTTTTTATGGTTAAGTTCGAAATTTTCTGTCCCGCAACAATAATAGAAGCCGCTTGAAAAATGCCGTTGACATTTAACTCGCGTAATAACGCTATCGGCAATTCAATAGGCGTATCTATTTTTTTCGCTGCATTCAATTCCGCGCTTTTATTTTGCGTATGACTCGACATAACGGGTGGCGGCAAATAATCATCCAGCACAAGCTGATTTAATGTTAACGCATAGTCTATTTTTGGTTTTTCAAATTGTTTTATCTGTAACTGCCCAAGCACGTTTGATTGATCTAATTGAAACTTTAAGGCCGATACTGTTAGCTGATTTTCATCAGCCGAAAAATTAAATGACAGCGCCGTATTTTTAAATGCACTAGCACTTTGCATTTTGGGCAAATCAATGGCAAACACCTCGGCTAACTTTCGCGGATCAAACGCGTTTAACACAAATGCTCCATTCACTAACGGCGCATCTAAAAGCTGTTTAATTGCCAGTGTTAAATCAATGTTTATTTCCTGCATTTGCAATGTTAGCGGTTTTATTTCAGCGCTTTGTTTTTGTAAATCGACATTAATAGCGCCCGTAACTGTCAGCGGTATTTTTTTATTTTGCGTTGCATTGCCCTGCAATTGCATTTTTAAAATAAGCTTAGGCAACACAAACCGTTGCTGATTTAAATCTATTTTTAAATCTGAATTAAAGCTCAATTGAATGTGTTTAAGCGCTTGTTGTTGTAATTGCGCATCTACCGTTAACAACAGTTCGGTGAGTGCATATTGACCTGTGGCCAAATCAAACTTTAGGTCCGTATTAATATTCACTTTAACCTGTGCTGCCGGTTCACTTAATTCAAGCACACTCGAAAAGGTCAATGGCAAGGCTTCACCCGCCCGTAATGCGCCGGTGCTTAAATTAATATTTTGCAGTGCTATATTTTTTCCGGTGCTGGCATCTGCCCAGTGAATATTGGCGGCTTTTATTTCCACGCCATTAATAACCATATTGGCGAGTGGATCTTCCTGTGTATTTTTTTCGCTGCTTTTCGTTGCGGCTGGCTTTGCATTTGGCTCGGCATTTTTTTGCAACAGATCATCCCAGTTCGTATTGCCGGTTTTATCTTTTGCTAAAAATAATTCAAGGCCGTGAATTTTCAAGGTATCAATATGAATTTTTTGGCTGAGCAAGGGCAGCAGTTCTAAGCGCACATCTAATCGTTGCATGCGTAACATTTTCTCTGCCTTAAAGCCCGCCGCATTGCTAAGGCTAATTTGGCTTAGCTCAACCCCCAACCACGGAAACACCGAAGGCTTAATATCGCCAAGGCTAAATTCTCGACCGGTTTGTTTTTGCACCTGCTCACTAATCAGTGATTTGTAGTGATTTGCATCAAAGGTGGCAATAAAAATACCCCCACCAATAATAAGTAGCAAAATGACGGCAATAACAATACTTAATCCAATTTTAAAAAATTTCATTCTGTTCTCCGAACAGTTACAATGTTTTAGCGAGATAATAATCTTAGCTTAAATGATCTGAATTATTCCGCCAACGTTTATTCCACCCAAGTTTGACCATAGGGACTCACATGAAAATACTCGATTTATTTTTTGACGCTTATGACTCCATGCGCAAATTATTGAGCGCTAAATCTAGTCACCAAAATGAACAACAAAGCTGGCTGACAAAAACGCTGCCAACTCTGCTCATTTTATTTATCGTTATTTCCTTAGTGCTGGGTTTTTTATGGGATTCAGAGCCCGACCGGTTTAGCCCCGTCGAGCATGCGGTGCAAATATCTGCCGAGCGTGGCGAAAACATGACCACCGGCTACATCACCACCAGCACATTAATTTTCACCGCCGAAACCTTACTTGATAAACGCGGCGGCTACCTCAGTAATGATAAATTGCCACCGGGTTTATTGATGGACAACATTCCCAACTGGGAATTTGGTGTGTTAACTCAAGTGCGTGATTTCAGCCTTGCCATGCGCAATGACATCAGCCGCTCTCAATCCCAATCGGTGGAAGATAAAGATATTATTAATGCGGATAATAAATTTCGCATTGATTCCAAATCATGGGTGCTGCCATCGGCAGAGTCCGAGTATCGCGATGGTATTAAATCGCTTTACCAATACCTTGGCAGGCTAGCCGATAAAAACACGCAAGACGCTCAGTTTTATGCACGGGCGGATAATTTAACCGTCTGGTTGGGGCTGGTATCAAAGCGCCTTGGCAGTTTATCGCAACGCCTCAGTGCCAGTGTGGGGCAAACTCGCATGAATACCGATTTGGCTGGCGATTCGGCGGCACTGCAGTCGACTCCCACCGGCAAAATAGTAGAGGTGAAAACCCCGTGGTTAGAAATTGATGATATTTTTTATGAAACGCGTGGCAGTGCGTGGGCACTTAAGCATTTATTAAAAGCCACCGAGTCAGATTTTCAGGATGTGCTGCGCAAAAAAAATGCACTGGTGAGTTTGCAGCAAATTATTCGTGAACTGGAAGCCACACAAGACACATTATGGAGTCCGGTGATATTAAATGGCGGCGGCTTTGGGATGTTTGCCAATCATTCATTAGTGATGGCGAATTATATTTCGCGGGCGAATGCGGCGGTGATTGATTTGCGCCAGTTATTGAAGCAGGGCTGATTATTCGTCAGCTAAAGCCAACGTAGGCGTTGATATGATTCCCCCTGTCAACAGGCAATAGCTAGCTGAACCAAATATTTTTTGGTTAATATCTTTTTATATGATTGAATGTGAACACGGAGCCAGTAAAACGACAGTTGCTCGCGCTGATATGCGTAGATTGGTTACCTACCTTACTTTATGTACGTCGCGAAGCTGCCTCTATCTAGGCACGAGAATCAAACGTTTACCTTTGTCTCATAACGCCTTCGAGGGTTCTTCTCACCGTGGCTGCATGCTCACATTCAATCATATAAAAAGTTATGTTTGTTTTTTTATATTTATTTCTCCTTCATCTTAAAAAATATTTTTACGTTTTATTTATAATTTATTATCTGGGTGCTATCAAAATCTCTTGAGCGATTGCCCACATAAACGCCGCAATTTCTCTTGCCATGGCGACAACAATGACATTTCTAGGCTTTCCATTTGGACACGAGTTTACCTAACGTCTTTTTAAAATCAGAGAGTGTGCCGCCAATACTGCCGTATCGGCGTACATCACTTCGATCATCATCAGCGAATGATATAACGACTGATTCTTTATGGACGCCCATGGCGATAAAAAGTATATTAGATTGTGTCATGTCGATCTCCGAGCCTGTTAGTGAAGGTTTACGCTTTCATATTATGGCACTGGCTGCTTTGTAGCTAACCCACGTAGAACGGGGATCGGCTCCCTATTGAGGCAGGGGAATCATTATGTCGAGTCTTATTCTGAGAATAAAAGTAACTTTAATACTATGGAGAGATACTAGATGATTATTACAAAACGTATATGTATTCTATTAGCCTTGGTAGTTGCACTGTCTGGATGCCAAAATGTTGGCCCTGAAAACACAAATATCCTACTAGGTTCAGGCGATAGACAAGAACTGATACTTAATGGCAGAGTATCATTACCTATACCAACAAGGTATGACAAAATCTGGTTAAGTAAGTCTTCAATAATTATTTCACAATCTGATGTCAGCATTGGATATCGATGGATAGATAAAGAAGAAATTGAATTTATTGGGTCAATTAAATCACCGTATGATTTTTTCAAAGGCGCTTTCAATAGCCCCAGCATAGATGAAGAGAAACGTTTCATAGAGGGACTTGGAAACATCGAAACATATTCATATGCTTCTGCCAATAATCTTGAGTTTTATCACTTTGATTTAGTGGATAAACAGAAAATATATATTTTGTCAGACTCTTTGGACTTTGCTATAGAAGTAACATCCAAAGGTGGATCAAAGAAATATTTAGAAAACATAACCCAAAATTCATATATTAGATAAAGGAGATTTCGTATGGAACCTATCACTGAGCAAGAAAAGAATGAATTTAGAGAGTTTCTTTCTGTTATATACAGTGATCAAACTAAGAGTTGGAATATTAATTTGAAAGTATTGGAATTATTTGGTCAACTAATCCAGTCAAGCCAATCATGCAGTCGTTATATGGATATGGCTCCTCGACCATTTATCGTAGGCAATGTCATAAAATGGACTAGCAAGCAGGCGAGAAATGCGATAATACGCCATCTGAAAAATGGAGGTAAGCATTACTTGATTTGCTTGCGTGCTGCGGGTTTGAGCCTAAAGACCGATTTTATTATGGCATCACAGGGAATTTAACCATACAATAAATTAACGCTGACCATTTTTTCTTACGGCCAAAAAGGCAGGCCGCAAGAAAAAACGTCAGGTTATTAAAGCGTTTATCCGTTTTAATTTTGTCGCCTGGTTTTTTCGGTATAAGCGAGGGTGCAACAACAATGCATTGATGGCCTTGCGAAATAATAAAACGGTATAATTCATAACCGGTTGACCCAGCCTCATAACAAAAAAACAAGTCTTTACCGGTGGACACGAGTTTACCTAACGTCTTTTTAAAATCAGAGAGTGTGCCGCCAATACTGCCGTATCGGCGTACATCACTTCGATCATCATCAGCGAATGATATAACGACTGATTCTTTATGGACGCCCATGGCGATAAAAAGTATATTAGATTGTGTCATGTCGATCTCCGAGCCTGTTAGTGAAGGTTTACGCTTTCATATTATGGCACTGGCTGCTTTGTAGCTAACCCACGTAGAACGGGGATCGGCTCCCTATTGAGGCAGGGGAATCATTATGTCTAGCTTTAGCTGACGAATAAACAATGCAATGCGCAGCGAGCCCTAATGGTTTTAGTTTTTCTTCATTTACAGCTCGACTTAAAATCGCTAGCTGAAGCTAGCGCCTACATTTGTATCGCCTCAGTAAGAGACAAGCCTATAATTCTGTATGCCATAAACTCACGGCACCATCCGGTTACACGCATCCAACGCCGCAATTTTATAGGCCTCTGCCAGCGTAGGATAATTAAAAACATTCTCAATAAAAAAATCTAAATCCCCATCCAGTGCCAATACCGCTTGCCCAATATGCACCAACTCGGTGGCCTCTTCACCGAGCACATGCACCCCCAGCAATTTTTTGGTTTCGATATTAAAAATGAGCTTTAACATGCCTTCCTGCAAACCCATAATATGCCCGCGGGCGGTTTCTTTTAAACGCGCAATGCCGACTTCATAGGGGGTTTTTTCTTTGGTGAGTTCTTCTTCGGTTTTACCTACCATGCTCATTTCCGGCACCGCATACACGCCAAACGGAAATAATTCGGGATGCGAATGCAACGACAGACCAAAGGCATGGCGTGCGGCAAGTCGACCCTGCTCCATTGAAGTAGAGGCCAAACTGGGGAAGCCAATTAAATCGCCGGCGGCATAAATGTGCGGTACTTCGGTTTGAAAAAATTCATTCACACTCATTTGCCCGCGTTTATTGGCAGACAAACCCGCTGCGTCTAAATTTAATGAGTTCACACAACCCATGCGGCCGGAGGCAAACATCACTAAATCGGCGGCAAATTTTTTGCCACTGTCTAAGGTGATTACGGCTTGATCGTCGGCATTTTTTTCCACGCCGCACACATTTTCACCTAGGCGCACCACCGTGCCACGGTCGCGCATTAAATGGGTTAGCTCGGCAATAATTTCCTGATCCATAAATCCGAGCATGGAATCGCGCCCATCGACCAACGTGATTTTAATATCCAACGCGCTAAAAATAGACGCATATTCAACACCGATAACACCAGCCCCAATCACCGCCATGCTGCGCGGTAATTTTTTTAAATATAAAACATCATCACTATCGATAATGGTTTCGCCATCAAACGGGATATGCTCGGGACGATGTGGCTTGGTGCCGGTGGCTAACAATATATGGTCGGCACGTACTTTGGATATTTTTCCGTGGCGATTTTCTATTTGAATATGATGCGGGTCGAGAAACGAGCCAGTCCCCTGAATTACTTCCACATTATTACGCCGCAACTGGTGGGTCATTACTTCGGTTTCTTGATTAATGGTAATGGCCACCCGCTGCAATAAATCATCCATGCCTAAATTATCTTTTAGGCGATAACTTTTGCCATATAAACCTCGCTGGTCATAGCCGGATAAATACATCGCCGCTTCGCGCAAAGTTTTACTGGGAATGGTGCCGGTGTGCACGGCAACGCCGCCAATTTCTCGACCGCGCTCAATAATGGCGACACGTTTATGTATTTTTGCCGCTTGCACGGCGGCTTTTTGGCCAGCAGGGCCAGAACCGATTACGATAAGATCGTAGTCTTGTGACATGTGTACTCCAAAATATTGAAAGACGTATCTGGAGTGTAGCAGTGGGGATAAAAGCTGCTGTTTTGAAAACGGTATTATTGCCGATTAAAACATCGCCAGCTAAAGCTCGCGCCTACCATTGCATTATTTAATCACGTTTAGACCAATTCCCCGATTTGCCCCCAGACTTTTTCAGCAGCCCAATATTCTCTATATGCATGCCCCTATCCACTGCTTTGCACATATCATAAATGGTTAACAAACAAATCTGCACCGCCATTAATGCTTCCATTTCTACGCCGGTATTGCCTTTGCATTCCACCGTCACTTGGCAATGCACCATTGACATTGCCTCATCGCAATGCAATTCAATATCAACATGGGTTAACGCTAAAGGGTGACACAAGGGAATTAAATCGGCGGTTTTTTTTGATGCCATAATCCCCGCCACCCGTGCAATGCCCAATACATCACCTTTTTTATGCTTGCCCTGCTGAATTAATTGCAGGGTATCGGGCAACATAAAAATATCCCCCGCCGCTATTGCCTGCCGCTTGGTAATGTTTTTTTCACTCACATCAACCATCTGAGCTTCGCCAGATGCGTTAAAATGGCTTAATTTATCAGTCATATTGGTTGCTCGTTTCGATTACAATAATAAGGAACGTAGAGTATCAAAAGGGTTAGGGTTTTACGAATGAGCATTACCGTTAAATTTTTTGCGCGCCTGCGCGAACAAGTAGGCAAGGCTGAGCTGAATCTAAATAATGCAGATGATGTAATGTCTGCCTGGAATCAGGCCACTGACAATATGCCAATGCCGGACAATACTTTGTGCGCCATTAATATGGAATACACCCAGCCTAATGCCCGCGTAAACAACGGCGATGAAGTGGCTTTTTTCCCGCCGGTCACGGGGGGCTAAACATGCCTGTTAAAATTCTCAGCGATGCATTCGACCCTTGGCAGGAAACTCAACAGCACCAACAAAACCAACTGCAAGATGGTAAATACGGGGCCACCGCCAGTTTTGTGGGCACCATGCGCGACTTTAATCAGGGCGATGATATTACTCACATGACCCTTGAACATTATGCGGGGATGACCGAAAGTTATTTAGAAAAAATTTGCGATGAAGCTAAACAACGCTGGCAATTGCTCGACTGTTTAATTGTGCATCGGGTGGGCGATGTTTATCCTAACGACCCGATTGTGCTCACCGTGGTGTGGTCGGCTCACCGTAAAGAGGCCTTTGAAGCTTGCCGGTATTTAATGGAAGAATTAAAATCCCGTGCACCGTTTTGGAAAAAAGAAGGCCTGCAAACTAAAGCCGGTGATGCGGCACGCTGGGTAGATAAAAACACCTCGGGATAAATGTATTGTTCACTGAAAGTCACTGGATCCTAGCCAGAAGCATGTTGGGATAACAAGTTTGTTTAAGGCTTATTAGAAACTAATCGTTTATTTAAATTTGATGCTTTAAACCAAACAACCGTGTTATCACTAACAAAATCACCAACATAATGTGACCTTATTAAGGCTTATATCAGACAACACTTGAACCTATGCAAAGGTCTTGGTAACGTGCGTATCTAATTTTTTAATTCAAGGGCTATAACATGTTAAAAGCACTCCCCATCGCCGTTGCCGGCATCGGTCTCGTTACATTACTTTCTGGCTGTATGCACGAAACCGAAACAGCCAAAGAAATTAAACTCGACAACCAAACCAATAAAGCCAGCTACAGCATTGGTATTCAGTTTGGTACGCAAATATCACAAATTAAAGAGTTGGTTAATTCCGATGTCATCATAAAAGGTTTCCATGATGGCTTGGCAGGTGCAGACCCACAACTCAGCCAAGAAGAAATGCAAACCACCATGCAAGCATTTCAAAAATCGATGATGGAAGTGCAGCAAGCAAAACAAGCAGAGCTGGCTAAATCGGGCAAAGCAGTAGGCGATAAATTTTTAGCTGACAACAAAGTAAAAGAAGGCGTAAAAGCCACCGAAAGTGGTTTGCAATATTTAGTTATTACCGAAGGTACAGGCGCAACACCTAAAGCTACCGACACTGTTGTTACCCATTACACCGGCACCACCATTGACGGTAAAGTGTTTGATAGCTCAGTTAAACGTAATGCACCGGCAACTTTTCCGGTTAACGGCGTTATTAAAGGCTGGACAGAAGCACTACAGTTAATGAAAGTGGGCGCAAAATGGAAGCTCTTTATTCCCTCTGAGCTGGCTTATGGTGAACGGGGTGCGGGTGCAAATATTGGCCCTAATCAAGTGCTGATTTTTGAAATTGAATTATTAGAAATTAAAAAGCCTTAAGTTTTTATCTATCCACTTATACGGTAGGAGCAAGCTTTAGCTCGCGAAGCATTAAAACACATCGCCAACTAAAGCTTGCTTCTACCGTATATTTATTCAATATTTTGTACCTGCTCGCGCATTTGTTCTATTAACACTTTCAACTCAACCGCCGCTTGGGTGGTTTCAATATCTGTCGATTTCGAACCCAAGGTATTCGCCTCTCGATTAAATTCCTGCATAATAAAATCTAAACGTCGGCCTATCGGCTCATTCGTTTTAAATATTTTTTCCACTTCAATAAAATGACTATCTAAACGATCTAACTCTTCATCCACATCCATTTTTTGTGCGATGTAAACTAGCTCTTGCTCAAATCTATCCGCATCATATTCCGCATTCAATTCGGCGAGTTTGCTTAATAATTTTTCACGCCGTTGTTGTAAAATTTGTGGCCGACGCGCACGTTCATTTTTTACAATTTTTTGCATGGCGATGCAACGCTGCTCTATTAAAACTTGCAAGCGCTGGCCTTCACTTTTGCGAGATTCACACAACTCACTTAAGGCAATATCAAAACTACTTAACGCGCTATCACTAAGCAATGTTAAATCGGCTGTCGGCGCATTAATAATTCCTGGCCACTGTAAAATATCAATGGCATTAAGTTCGCTGGATTGATGCAGTTTTTTACTAATTACTTGGCAAGCTTTTAACACTTCATCAGTCAATGCTTCATTTATTTGCAATTCAGTTTGCTGAAACTCGGCGGCTTTATAACGCAAATTACACTCGACTTTGCCGCGCTTTATTTTTTTAGTTAAACGACTGCGAATGACATTTTCAATGCTGCGTAATTCCTCTGGTAATTTCACCACCACATCGAGATAGCGATGATTAACCGAACGTAACTCCCACACTAATGAACCCCAAATTTGTTCGGTGCTGCTGCGAGAAAATGCGGTCATGCTGCGAGTCATAATTTCACCTGTTATTTTTTATTGAGTGTATCACCGGTTTATGACTTTCGCGCATGAAAACCGTATAATTCGCTCAACTCATTTTTTAGGAAAATCGATGCGCCCCAGCAACCGTGAAACTAACCAAATGCGAGATGTAAAAATCACCCGCAATTACACCATGCACGCCGAAGGTTCGGTGCTGGTGGAATTTGGCAATACCAAAGTGTTATGCACCGCCTCGGCAGAAAGCAAAGTGCCGGGCTGGTTGCGCGGTAAAGGCTCGGGCTGGGTCACCGCCGAATACGGCATGCTGCCCCGCTCCACCGGTTTGCGTATGCGCCGTGAAGCGGCCGCGGGTAAACAGGGTGGGCGCAGCATGGAAATTCAGCGTTTAATTGGCCGCTCTTTACGTGCAGCAATTGATTTGAAAGCGCTGGGCGAAAATATGATTACGGTGGATTGCGATGTAATTCAAGCCGACGGCGGCACCCGCACCGCATCTATTACCGGCGGTTTTGTAGCGCTGGTTGATGCGGTGCAATTTTTAATCGACAATAAAAAAATTAAAAAGACCCCATTATTGGGTAATGTCGCATCGGTATCCGTTGGCATTTATAAAGGCGCACCCGTTCTCGATTTAGATTACATTGAAGACTCGAATGCAGAAACCGATATGAATGTAGTGATGAACGATGCCAATGCGTTTATTGAAGTACAGGGCACGGCTGAAGGACATGCATTTAATCAGGATGAATTAAACGCCATGTTAGATTTAGCTAAAAAAGGCATTAGCGAATTAATTGAAATTCAACAACAGGCACTTAAAGTATGAGCAAAAAAATTATTCTTGCCAGCGGCAATGCAGGCAAAGTTAGAGAAATAAATAATTTATTATCTAAGCATGGTATTACGGTGATTGCGCAAACCGAATACGATGTGCCCGAAGCGGTGGAAGACGGTTTAACGTTTGTAGAAAATGCGCTTAAAAAAGCTCGTCATGCGGCAAAATTAACTGGCTTGCCCGTCATTGCCGATGACTCGGGTATTGAAGTAGATGCACTCGATAAACGCCCAGGAATTTATTCTGCGCGTTATGCTGGTGAAGGTGCGAGTGATAAACAAAATTACGAAAAAATGCTTACTGAACTTAACGATGTTACAGAAGAAAATCGCTCGGCACGTTACTGGTGTGTAATGGTGTATTTAGAAAATGAAAATGACCCAACGCCGATTATTACGCAGGGTTCTCTTGAAGGCAGAATTTTAACGACGCCGCAGGGTAATGGTGGTTTTGGTTATGATCCGATTTTTTGGTTGCCGGAGCAAAATTGTGCGACGGCGGATTTAAGTTTAGAAGCGAAAAACAAAATTAGTCATCGGGCAATTGCGTTGAATGCGCTGGCTGAAAAACTGAAACATCTTCAAGCTTAAAACATTCACCGCTAGTGAACGCAAAAAAACGCAAATGTTTTTAATAAAAAACAACGATACTACTTCGCATAATTATGCTTTTATTTATGTATATTCGCGTTCATTAGCGGCAAATAATTTTTTATCTTTTTCCTCTAAATAATTATGCCTGTCCTCACCTGCATCGATATCGATTTTTTACAACTTCAAAATCTTCTCGAAAAATTTGGGTTAATTATTCATAAAATTGACGACAATAAAAAAATATCCGGCAGTTGGTTTGGCGACCCCGAAGCGGGCATTATTAAAAATAATTTATATGTTCGTAACGACACGCCTGTTCATTCTGCCCTGCACGAATCCTGTCATTATATTTGCATGGACGAAACTCGCCGAAAAAATTTACACACCAATGTGGGCGGTGATTACGATGAAGAAAATGCGGTGTGTTATTTATCGATTTTACTGAGTGATTTTATTGATGGCTTTGGGCGCGAACGCATGTTGGCCGATATGGATGAATGGGGTTATACGTTTCGGTTGGGGTTTAGCAAAACGTGGTTTGAAAAAGATGCAGAGGATGCATTTGAGTGGTTGGTGAAACATAAAATTATTGATATTGAGAAAAATATTTTATGGAATTTGAATCAGTAAAAAAGATTAACTAAAGTCGTTGGGTTCTTGTCTTCGCTCACTACCACTATCCAAAATAAAACAACAAGTTTCGTCATCTCCAAATGCTTGTGTCGCAGATCCAGCGACATTAGGTACTGTAAAGTCACTGGGTTCCCGACACAAGCATTCGGGAATGGCAAGATTTTTTAAATTACGAGAAGCCATAATTTTATTTAACAAAGATAGTGGTATATGCCCCAGGGTCTACCTTCGCCACATTGGCATTAAAGCCCGTATTAATTGCATCAATAATGGCATTCGCCACAATAGCATAACCACGAGCGGTTGGGTGAACACCATCTAATGAAAATGCACCGCCGGTTGCGTAAGTTGAATCGACAAAACCTGTTCCATAATCGAAACCTGTATCATTTATTCCTGCCATTAGTGCAGCAGCATCCACCAGTATTAAATTAGCGTTTGCATCGGCTGCTGCCTGAATGGTTGCATTGAATGCTAAGCGGGCGGTATCAACGGCAGCAATTTCTGAGGGAATTAATACATGACTATCTTGTAAAGGCGTTCCCAAACCCCATGCCGTTGTTTCATCGCCAGGAATCGCTTCTGTGCCAATAATAGAACCAGCTGTTAATACCAATAAGTCATTGGCATTTGCTTGTCGCAAATAAGGTAAAGTCAATCCCGTTAGGTCAGTGAGATCATTATCATCTGTTGTAATAACCACCGCATTATTTAGCCCTGGCGCGAATGTAATAGTTCTTAGTGCAAGCTCATTTGCATCTATAAGCATTGCATCAAAAGCAGCTTGAACTCCTCCATTATATGCTGTATAGGCAGTATTTAATTTATCTGCATTGGCTTGATCTAATGGCACGGGGTTATATGCCACGGTTGTGAAATAGGGAATAGTAGCCACATCGGGAATATTAACCAATACCCCTCTAGCTGCGGGGTTCGCTGTCATTGCACCCACAAGACCATCATACGTCGCTTGGAAAACAGCAGGATCAGTAATATCATCTGTACCCGTACCATAAGGAGGTATTATAGGTTCAACTGTAGTTGTTGCTACCCCACCACCTGTGGCATACGACAGCACATCGTTATTACCAATCCACATGATAAAGAACGATGGCACCTGACCGGCGGCTGCTGCAATAATAGGTGTTGATGTTGTTGGCGCAAAACGTACGTAATACGGATTAGCCGTAGCTGGATCAACATCTAAACCAGTTCGATTACCATAATCTGTTAGCGTTAAATGAAAAGATTTAGCCCCCGGCACGCCCATATTATTAAATGTTCCGGTTTGTAAGCTAAACACTTCTGTTGTTGGCGTTCCAGCAACTGGTTCAGGCACGGGTCTTGGTAAGGTAGCATCCGCATTTAACACCAATCTATTTCCAAAAGTACTAGGATTTGTATCTGGGTCAGGGTTACCACCAAACAATAATCCGCCCAAATTATCAGCTACCAATGGCTGGTTAAAACTTCCCCCACCCACTTTAGCAAATTGTTGCGCCAAAATATTAGGATAAGAATTAGTCTGCCCCGAAAGATACAACGCACCATCCGCATAACCGGCGGTAAGCGAATCACCCACCGCCACAAAAGTGGTGAAGTCAGCATCGCCACTGCTGAATGTTTTATCACCTACCGGATTATTAAAGTCACTATCGCAAGCTGAAATAACCGCACTGGCAGCAATTAAGCCCGCAAGTTTAAACATATTGTTTTTTAGAATCATCATTATTGTTATCTCAGAATTTATAGTTAAGACCGAAGCCAAGGGTTACGACGGTCGATTTATAATCGCCGCCAAACGAAACCAATGTGCCTGACTGATTAAAGAAGTCATACGAGCCATTAAACTCATCAAACATTAGGTATAAAAAAGAGAAATCTAAATCCATGCGTTCTGACAGCATATAACTTGCGCCAGCGGTTAAGCCGATGGAATCGTTACGTGGGGTTTCTGGTACAAAGTAGCCAGCTGGTATAGGGGATTTATCAAAGTAAATGCCACCTCGCACAACAAATTTTTCATTTAAATCATGCTGTGCGCCAAAGCGGTAGATATTGGAATCTTGATAATTTCTTGGGTTAACCGATGTGGGTGTTGCGCTCGCAAAATCTATATCTAATGTTTTATACTCGCTCCAGAAGGTGCGGTTAAAATCAAAGGTTAATATGGTTTTGTCATCTAAATCAAACGCCACACCCAGCGTTAACTCTGCGGGTAACACTAAATCGGCATTAAAAGTGGTATCAGGAAAAGAAGATTGTAATGAAGACGGTACATTTTCAAAATTAGCATCGCCGCCTCTAGATTTCATATCTGCTTTTGAGCGATAGCTAAAACCAACATTTAACTCATCGGTGGGCTTAACTAAAAAACCAATATTAAAATTGAATGCGCTAATGCCGGAGTCTGAAATGGTGACATTAGACCGCGCACCATTTTCATCAACCAGCGACGTGCTTAAGTTTCGATTAAATGTAACATCGCCGGAGATATATGACATACCTAAGCCAACGCTGTATTGATCGTTAATTTTATAAGAAATTGTGGGCTGAATATAAATAGCTTTAAATTCGATATCATTAACAAGGTATGAGCCGGCCCAATCTTTTTGCCATTCAACCGTATTACCATAAGGTGTATATAAGCCAATGCCGTAGGATATTTTTTCATTATGCTTTTTGGTGTAATACAGCCCGACGGGGGTGCCGATTGGGTTATCGGTTTCAGCGGCGGTATTGGTGTCGCTATTTTGGTATTTTGTATCGCTAGAAATCAACGTGATGCCACCAACAATATTGGTGTCTTTTTCCAGAAAAGCCATGCCGGCCGGATTAAAGAACACCACTTCGGCGCTTTGGGTCATCGCCACGCCAGTATGCCCCATGCCTAATGCTTGTTGGCCCTGCAATGCAACTCGATAACCACCGGCATAAGCACTGCTCGATAAGCACACGCCTGATATTATTAAAATTGTTTTTTTCATCTGCTGCATCTCTTAACACCTAAATCAGTTTTTCGGTTGAAGTTACCTATTGAGACCTTTGCACGATAGAATCACAAGTAAAAATGGCTAAAATTTCACTGCTTTTCGTTAGAAAACTTGTCAATATCTAGATATTAACTGCGTTTCCTGCCTCAATCAGTAAAATTTTAGCGCATTTTTCTTTTGCGCCTCTATCATGCAAAGGTCTCCTATTATTCTGTCATGCAAAATAATGGGCACCGGCTGAATGCATGTTGGTTATATTTATTTTTATTAAAATATTAACCATCAGCAATACAACTTATTCTCTAATAATAATACTCAAGATTACACAAGAATCAATGACATTTATTTGACTATTGTTAATTGTATAAACTCGGTGATTGTTATTTTTCTACGGGCACCGCCCGCGGCCGACCATTTTCATCGATGGCCACATAAACCAAACGTGCCTCTGTTACCCACTTTGTAGTGATAACGCCTTTATACATACTTTGCGCATACACTTCTACATGCACGGTAATAGAGGTTTTGCCTACGGATACCACATCGGCATAGCAGCTAATTAAATCGCCCAAAAAGACAGGCCGCTTAAATTCAAATGAATCGACAGCGCGGGTAACAATGGTGCCAGCGGCACGTTGTGCAGCGGGAATGCTACCGGCAACATCTACCTGCGACATTATCCAGCCGCCAAATACGGTGCCGCCTTGGTTTAAATCGGCGGGCATGGCGGGCACACGAATGACGGGGATTTTATTTTTGGGTAATTCGTCTTTTGACATTTAATTTGCCTTGGTTATGTTTTAGAGTTATTTTTTCGGGCTATTTTTTAGTAAAAAAACATTATCCTAAATACCGGTATCGAGAATAACACGCATTATAAATAAATAGATTGATAGAATTATATAGGTGCGAATTTATTCGCACCTTAAAATTTGTTATTTATGATCTTCATACAACGCTTCAATTTCCTTTTCAAATTGTTGCATGACTTTTGGGCGCTTAATTTTTAAGGTTGGTGTTAACAATCCACCGTCAACCGTCCACGGCTCTAATGTAATATGTGCGCGGCGAATTTTTGCGTAGCCGGGAAAGTTTTTTAAGCGCATGGTTACGCGTCGAAGAATGGCTTTTTCAATTTTACGATCGGCAAAAGCTTCCGGTGATTCGGGGTGAATATTTAAACTCACCGCCATGTCTGCCCAAGCGTCTGGGTCTAACACTAATACCGCCGATAAAAATGGGCGTGCTTCGCCAATAATCATCACCTGCTCAAATAATGAATCTAGTGAAATCGCCATTTCCATATCATTGGGCGGAATTTTTTCGCCGTTGGCTAGTACCATAATATCTTTTAAGCGGCCGGTAATAAATGCATGACCGTCATCATCAATGCGAGCTTTATCACCACTTTTTAACCAGCCGTCTTCGGTGAAAGTATCTTTAGTGGCCTGCTCATTTTTCCAGTAACCTAACATTGAGCACGGGCCTTTGCTTTGTAGCTCGTCATTTTCACCAATGCGAATGTCGGTATTTTCTAAGCGCGTACCAATGCTGGCGGGAATATTATCGGCTGGGCGATTCACACAAACTACTGGGCTAGATTCTGTTAAACCGTAGCCTTGCAATAATGGCAAACCCAAACCAATAAATAATTTTGCCACATCTTCCGATAATGCTGCGCCACCGCAAATCGCAATGCGCATTTCACCGCCAAGTTTTTCTAATACTTTTGACGCAACTAATTTATTTAATGTCGACCAAAATATTAATTTAGGATGCCAACTAGCTCGGCCCTGCTCATATAAAAATTTTCGCCACCCCACGTTCACGGCTGATTTAAATAAAAATTTTGCTATTGCAGATTTTTGTTTTAAACCATCTTGAATTTTCCCGTAAACGCGCTCGTAAATGCGCGGCACCGAAATTAAAACCGTTGGGTGAACCGTTTGTAAATCTTCACCAAGTGTTGCAATGGAACGCGCATAAATCACTTCTGCACCTAAAATAATTGGCATGTAATAACCAGCGGTGCGCTCTAACATGTGAGATAACGGCAAAAAAGATAAGAAGCGTTCATCATCGCTCCATTCATTACAAGCGGCTGCACTAAAGGCATTTGATAAAATATTGCGGTGCGATAACATTACGCCTTTTGAACGCCCAGTTGTGCCAGACGTGTAAACAATTGATGCTAAATCATCTGCACTGGTTTCAATGGTTTGCAACTCGCCGGTTAAACCAAAGAGCCAATCGGATAACGATTCCAACTTACTATCATCCGGTTCATCATCTTCTGAAATGCGCTTTAAACTAATAATGCGTTGCAGGCCGCCTAAATCAACATCAGCCTTTAATAAGCGATTCCATTGCGGGCGATCTTGCACAAATAAAATTTTAATTTCAGCGTGATTAATAATGTAGGCAACATTATCTGGACGATCATCAACATACAATGGCACGGTAATTAACCCTAAGCCCAACGCAGCTTGATCGAACACCACCCATTCGCGACTATTTTTCACCATAATCGCCACTTTATCGCCAGCCACTAAACCATCTTTTTGAAAGGCTGCTTGCCAGCGTGCAATTTCATTAGCCATTTCTTGCCACGTCGATTGCGTCCATTTTTGGCTAGCAATGTCATACTGACGATAAGCGTTATTGTTAGGAGTGCGATTTAAACGTTCACGAAATAAGCCAGGCAGGCTGTGAATGTCAGATTCTTTTATTAATTCTATTTTCATTTATATCACTACCTTGTTTTATTTTGTTGTACATAACTAACGAGTCACTTGAAAAGAATACCCGTGTTATCATTTATTTAAGTATTTTTTGACGCAGAGGCACAGAGAAAAATAAATTATTATCAACATTTCTAAGCTTTATATTTCCCTCTAACGAGACTGTAGAAAAACCTCTAGCCTAAAAATTGATTAAACATCAACCTACAAAATAGGCCTGTTTTTTAAATCCTGTATTAGTTTTCTGTTATCAAAATCATTTGAAGCATCTCTTGGCGTCGTTTTTTCATTAATATTTTTACATCAGAGGTTTTTCTACAGCCTCAACGTCGCAATAACTGGGCACAATAAGTGTCGCGAGTCTTTTTTCGCGGCACTTATTGTGATCCACGTTGATTGGCCTTGTTATGCACATTTTGATATCACTTTTTAATTTTGAGGTATTGGTTATTCTTTAAATAAAGAGTATCTCCATCCCAACCCTCAAATGAGTCCTTGTCTGTTGTGTCAAAACCTGAAGAGCCTGAAGGAAGTAATTTCATTGCCCCCTTATATGACAAATCACCAGAAACATAATAAATTTCACCCAGATATGCGTCATTATCATGGCTTTTTGACTTTTTTACTAATACAAATACACCACCATCAACTCCCCCAACCCAAACTGATGCAATAGGAACATTAGGCGGCCTTAATGGTTCAGTGATTATAGAATTTTCTTGTTCACACCCTAAAAGAAATAAAAAGAAGAAAAATAATACATATGAGAATTTTATTAACATGGCGGTACTCCTAAAACTTGCCTATACCTTCAATTATCAGAACACCCTTTTTGTAATCCAAATCAGGAAATTCATCTCTAAATTCACCAATATAAGAATTTGGTCTTGGATCAATCATCCAAGGTGAAGAAACTCCTGCCTTCTCTGTGATTTCTTTCACAAAGTGAATGCAGCTATTACTAAGAAGGTCGTATGGCTTTCGCTTAGAATTTGCATTTTGATATTTTCTTAGATTGGCATGCTTTAACATAGCATCATATTTGTTTTCTACTTCAATGAATACGCCATGAATTTTCCCTGACTGACCTGAAATACGTGAAATGAATGACAGTGTGCTCTTTAAAGAGATAAAGTCTATACTTCCATCTTTTATCTTAACATCAGGTAGATTTCTAGCCTTGACAACTAATCCTAGGTTTTTTGGAGGATCATATCTTCCATATTCATAGTACCTAGTAATTCCATTTTTACCATTTATAAATAGTACTCCCGCATGACCTAAATTTGATATTTTATCTTTATAAGATGGGATTGAGAAATTATCGAATTCCACCCAAGGAAATACGCCAACTTTGGTTTTTTGAACCTCAACAGCTATTTTGTAATCAGGGAACACTATCGGTATGACTATATCCATTTTATTTTTCTTTTAACGTTTAAATTAATTCTTACAGCGCATAACATTTAATTTCTATTATTTTAATTTAACAAAATATTACTCTAACCACCATAAGCGTAAACGTAAACCCAACTCAGAGGTATAACCCGTTTCAATAAATTGAATATTATTTTGAGCATCTAAAATAAAACTGGCGGGCACAGCTTTTACCCCATACACTTTTGCCCATTCACCATCTTCATCTACTATCACGGGTAAATTTAATTTTTTATTTTTCATGTAATTACTTACTTCTGCTTCACCTTCGCTCCACGATACAATAGTTATTATTGAATAATCTTTGGCTAAGCGCTCAATCGCCGGATTTTCAAATTCACAAATTGGGCACCACGTTGCCCAAAAATGCACTAGCATTGGCTTTAAACGCGGTGTGCGTAAATCAAACACAACACCGTCTAATGTAGTGGCCACAATAATGGGCGCTGCACCTTCAATATAATTTTTAGATTGCCATGCGCGCACCGCTATAACAATCAGTAAAAACAAGAGTAACTGAGTTAAAACCCTTACCCATTTATGCTGCTTATAATATTTTATCACGGTGCTTCCGCTGTAAAAATGGCTCTCAATGGGGCTGGGTAACCCTCTATGGTTTTACTTTTATCTAAAGGGTCTAGAAAATTTTCTAATGAATGAAACTCCATCCATTCAGTTGAACGCTGCTCATTTGTGCTGGTAACATTTTCATCAATGCGTTTTACATTTTTAAAACCACAGCGCTGCAACCATTTAATCATGGCTAGGCTGCTGGGTAAAAACCACACATTACGCATTTGCGCATAGCGACCTTCTGGCATTAGCACTTGAAATTCATCGCCAGTAATAACCAATGTTTCTAGCACCAATTCACCACCCGACTTTAAAGCATTTCGTAATTGATATAAATGCTCAATGGGGGACTTGCGATGATAAAAAACCCCCATTGAAAAAACTGTATCGAATGCTTGCAAGTTATCGGGAAGCGTTTCAATACCAAGCGGCAATACATAGGTTCGGTCATCTTGAATGAAATGTTGCAGTGCTTGAAACTGCATTACAAATAGTGGCGAAGGGTCTATGCCAATAACTAAATCGGCTCCCATGCCACGCATGCGCCATGCATGATAACCATTACCACACCCCACATCTAAAATGGTGCGCCCCGCAAGTGGTTGTATTGCCGAAGACAATCGTTGCCATTTTAAATCGGAACGCCATTCGGTATCAATTTCAACACCGTGAATCATGTATGGCCCTTTGCGCCACGGCATTAATTTTTTTAGTGTCGTTTTTAAAGTTTGCAATTCATTTTCGGTTAAATTATTTTCAGGCGAAACCGCAACCTGCGATGCATTTAAATCGATTTCTTTCGATACAATTTCAGGTAATTCAGTAAGCGCTTTTTTCCAGCCAGATAAGTTACCATAGGTATCACTGCACAGGCCTTGCTTAATTTGGCCATCTAACAACGGCAACCATGATTCTAATTCTGTGCCACGCATTAATTCAAATAATTTATTAAATTTCATTTTTATATTTTTATTAGGAAGACATTGTTATTTTATTGCTAAAAAAGAAACAAAGTTAAAACATTGAAACCACACCGTCACTTCAGAGAACCCCGACCTTTTTAAGCGAGCGATATGTTGCTCGACAGATTCAGCAATTAAAACATTATCTAGCGCCGAACGTTTTTGGCTTATTTCAAGATCAGAATAACCATTAGTTTTTTTAAACGCATGATGTAATGAGGTTAACCGATTTTGTTGCGCATCTTCATTAAATTTTATTTTTTCCGATAAAACAAAAGCGCCACCGTTATCTAAGCCTGAGAATATTTTTTTTATTAAGTTGTCTCGCTGAGATTCTGGAATAAATTGCAATGTGAAATTCATTATCACTAAAGACGCATGGCTTATTTCATGCTCACATATATCGGCCTGTTTTACATTGACTTGTGTTTGGCTTTTATATTCCGACATTAGCGTTCGACATTTTTTTATCATTGATGAAGAATTATCCAACGCAATAATTTCAACATCACTAACATTTATACCATGCTGAATTGCCAGCGTTGATGCACCCAAAGAGCATCCCAAGTCATAACAGCGGCTGCCACTGGATACAAAATATTGCGCCAACACCGGAAACATCGCAAGCAATGTTGCATAACCAGGCACAGACCGACCAATCATATCTTCAAATACGTTAACAACGGCGTCGTCAAAAACAAATTCGGAGATGGCTTCTCGCGGCTGAGAATACAATTTATCTTGTAGGTGATTTTTATTTAATGAGGAATGGGTGTTTTTTTTCATTACATCTGCTAAATTTTAACGGGGTTATTTTGCAACATCATTTTAACAGACTTGAAAAACAAACTATAGAGATATGCCTTAGTTTTTAATAAACAAGATAAAACGAAGCAAAGAGTAAGACTATCAGTGATCTAATAAATTTTTATTCGGCCAGTCATTTTCTGTTAAGCGCCGCGTTGCCTCTTCAACTTGCATCGGCTTGCCTAGTAAATACCCTTGAATAACATCACATTTTGCTCTCTCTAAATACGCCAATTGCTCTGCCGTTTCAACGCCTTCTGCAACAACTCTTAGCTTAAGCCGATGCGCCATCGCGATAATAGCCTCAACAATTGCAACATCATCTTGGTCTTGCGGGGTGTCTTTAATAAATGCACGATCAATTTTCAATTTGGCAATAGCGAATTTTTTAATATAACTAAAAGAGGAGTAGCCGGTGCCAAAATCATCAATTGAAATATTAATGCCTAGCGCCGTTAAAGCTCGCATATGTTCAATGCTCTTTTCAACATCATCCATAATGCTGCTTTCCGTTAATTCTAGTTCCAATTGCTTTATGCTGGCACCGGTTTCTTGAATTATCTGCTCAATAATTTCTTGCATATTTTGCTCATTAAAATCTCTAGCTGAACAGTTAACCGCCACTTTTACATCCCCCAACCCCATATCCTTCCATTGTTTAATTTGCTCGCAAACTAACCATAATATTTTTTTAGTGATAAGCAAAATAACACCCGTCTCTTCTGCAATTGGAATGAATTCATCCGGCGATATAATTCCTTTCTGAGGGTGATTCCATCTAATTAGCGCTTCAAACCCTGTCACTGTTTTTTCTTTTAGGTTAGTAAACGGCTGGTAATATACTTCTAATTCATTTTTTTCAATTGCCTGTCGCAATTCGTTACCGGTATTAACTCTCTTAACCACTCGGTCACGCATGGCTTGATCAAAACATTCGAAACGATTACGGCCTCTTGATTTCGCATAATACAATGCGGCATCCGCATCTTGTAATAAATTAGTGACTGTCTTATTTGTATCATCAACAATTACTACACCGATACTGGCAGATGAATAAATATCAAACCCATCAATAACGAACACCTGCTTAAGCAAGTTATTAATTGAGCTGGCAAAATCATTAATTTCATCCGTTGTTTGTAGAGACTTAAATATCGCAAACTCATCTCCACCCATCCTTGCCAAAACTTCATTTTTATTTATTTCCTCATTCAATACTTGAGAAATTCTCACCAATAATTTGTCGCCCAAACCATGTCCAAAGCAATCATTAATTAAATTAAAATGATCAATATCAATAAAAAGCAAACAGTAATCGTTGCCCGCTTCTTTAAGTTTTAATTTAGACGCTACAAACTCGGAAAATTGCGTTCTATTAGCAAGACCTGTTAATTCATCATGGCGCAACCGCCAGTCTAATTCTTTACGAGCAGATATATCGCTTGCGACTAGCGTTGCAGCAACCACTTCATTATTTTTATAACAGGGCGTTATTCGACCCTCAGACCAAGCCGTTGAGTTATCGACTGTTGATGTTGCATACTCTATGCTTTTGTTTTCACCCTGCTCAAAAACTTCCTTTACTATTTCCTTAACTTTATCGCGATGGCTTTCTTTTATATCTGTATAGTAATTTCCACCCACGGCCTGATTAATCATTTTCCATGGGTTATGATTAACAAATAAAATATTACCTTTTTTGTCCAATGTCATAATAGTATCTTCAACACTATCAACCACCGTGCGATACTTTTCTTCTGACTCTTCTATTTGTCGTAAACGAGACACGCTTTCACAACTCAATCTCCATTTCGTTGTTAACGCGGTAGACAATTGCTGCACTTCAACCATATCAAAAGGTTTTTTTAGAATAATTAAACGGTCAGATGCGCCGAGATGATAGAGCACTTCATTCCATGAATAGTCTGAATAAGCGGTGCAAATAACTAACTGTATTTGCGTATCGACAACCCAAATGCGCTTTATTGTTTCTAGCCCATCCCAACCCGGCGGCATTCGCATATCCACAAATGCCATTGCATACGGACGCTGCTCTTTATTAGCTTTAACAATTTTTTGATAACCTTCTTCACCTTGGTATGCTGAATCTAGCTCATAACAAATTTCATTTGAATGCACACTATCTTCTGCAAATAATTTTGCTTCAATTTCATCATATTCAGATTGATTTTCTTTACCACCTAAAATTTTTCTAAAATCTTCATGAATGCGAACATCATCATCAATAATTAATATTCTGCGATTTTCAAATTCTTTTGACATTAATTAAGCACTCTTAAATTAAATTAGATACGGCCGATTATTTGATATTAGTTTTATTATCATACGGCAACCACAGTATAAAACTTGCACCCTTTCCTAAGCCATCACTTTTCGCTAAAATTTTTCCGCCCAATTCATTTGCTACAATACTACTATGATGCAAACCAAAACCATGCCCTCCATGTCTTTTTTTAAAACCATATTCAAACAGGTGCTTTATATCTTCTTCTGCTATGCCAATACCTGTATCACTAAACTCAATTACTGCCATATCATTATTGGTATCTTTATTTATTTTAATATTAAGGACTTTTTCTTTTCGATTATTTTCAATAATTGCATGCTTTGCATTACTGATTAAATTAATCATAATCTGTAATACTTTATGCTTATCTATATAAAGCTGAGGAATATCTATGTATGACCTTACAATTTCAACCCCATGTTGCCCCATCCCCTGAGTATTTATTCTTAAGGCATCCTCAACCAAATCAGATAATATAACTTTTTCCCTGACACCATAACTACCTGCATACGATTGCTGCATGCTAATAACATTTTTTATATGATCTATATTATCAGCGAGCTCATCAAGCTCATTATACATGTCGATTTTTTCTGCTTTTACCTGCTCTGCTAGCATAGCAATAAACTTAGGAATTTGCTTTCCACTTTCATCTTTCGCTATAAAATTTGCAATATCATCTTTATGCTCATTTAGCATTGTTGAAACACGAGATAAATTATCTGCCTTTGTTTTTCTTACTTTCTCTCTAATAACAGATGCTGATACATTTACACTGTTAAGAACGTTGCCGACATTATGCAACACCCCACTTGCCACTTCAGCCATGCCTGCGCTTCTAGCAATATCGCCTATTTTTTTATTTAACTCTTTTAATTCAGATGTTCTTTCACTAACTTTAGCTTCCAAGGTTTCATTTAAATTATTTAACTCTAATTCAATTTCGTTTCTTTCTCTTATTTCAATTTCTAGTTTTTTGTTTATTTGTTCCGTTTCTATCGAATATTTTTTTGCATTTATCGCCAACGCTTCTGCCTTTTCTTTTTCTTCAACTAACTCACTATCTCGGCTTTTAATTTGGTCTAACATATTATTAAATGAATCAATTAAAACTCCAACTTCATCATTGGAGTTTTTTTTCATTCTCAGGCTATAGTCTTTATTTGCGGTTATATTTTGAGCAATTTCTTTTAAATTGGTAATAGGCTCAACAATCATTCGCATAACTCGCCTTGAAATTAATATTGTGGGCAGCATCAACCCTATAAATACAGCTAGCAATAATTGTGCGCTTTCAACAATTCTCTCTGTTAATTCCATTAAACTCGCTTTAATTTGTAAGTTGCCAATATAAACGCCGCCCACCATAATTGGCTTATAAACATCTATATAATTATTACTTAAAACAATATTTTTATCATGTTGATATATACCACATGAATATGAACTGTCATTTATTCGTTGAAATTGTGCGAACTGTTTGTTTTCTTTATCTCGTATACAGGCATAAACAATAGAGGAATGAGATTTGAGAAGTTGTAAATAATTATTAGCCGTTTCATTATCTGAAAAAACTAAAGATGACGCGCTGCTTTGCGCAATGATATCTGCCACAACATTTAAATTTGCGACAACAGATTGGCGAGATGCATTTGAATTTATATATGAAACAATTGTAAATGCTGCGATTAAAACCACGCCGGTTATACCGGCATACACAATTATTAACTTGGCCTGCAAGCCGATATTTTTTATAAACGGCATTTCAAATATCTCAAAGATAAAACGTGAATTAAATTAACATTTTTAAAAGTTTATAATTTTAGAGGCTAATTATTATCAATCACTTTTATTTTTTTCCTCCAATTCTTTTTTAAGCTTTTCGACATTACCATAACAATCTTGCAAGTTCGTCTTCAATGTGTGGATATGCTTTTTTTGTTTATTAGTCTTGCCTGCTCGACGCGTCATCGCCAACGCCATTTGCTGAGCTTCATCAGCATCAAAGGGTTTTTTTAAAACTAGCAGATGATCAGATGGGCCTAATATGTCGATAATATCAACCCACGAATAATCGGAATAAGCGGTGCAGATAACTATTTCCATGCAGGGATATTTTTCCCATATTTTTGCAATGGTTTTAATACCATCTAAGCCGGGTGGCATGCGCACATCCATAAACACTAGAGAATAGCCTTCACCATCTAGCTCGGCCTGCTCTATCATCTTTAACGCTTCTTCTCCTTGAAAGGCAGATTCAAGTTCATAGCTAATATCTTTGTATACCGGATCTTGCTCAGTTTTTCCAAACAAGCTATCGGCCATCGCGTCAAGATCACCGGCAGATGTATCTGTTGCCATTAATATTTTACGAAAATCTTCGTGAATGGAGGGGGTATCATCAACAATCAATACTTTATTATTTTTCATTTTCACTCTCTCTTTAATAACATTTTATTCATTTGGCTATTATCTGTAATATTTTTGATGTCGATCAATAGCACTCTATATAATAAGAATAGACCTTTTTTAAACGCATTGCAGGATAGTTAGAGCTTGATTTCACTCAAAATTAATTATTTGGGATTACATCCCCAATCTATTGCGACGATTGCTCAGTGGCACCAAAATGAGTGGCAGCACATTAGCCCCCATTTAACGACCCAGCGTCGAATTGAACAGTATCGCGCTTATCGCAACACCCCTTCTATTCCAAGCTGCTTACTGGCACTTGCCAATAACGACACGGCAGGCTCCGCCAGTATTGTTGAATCAGATTTAGAAACTCACCCCCAATTCAGCCCTTGGCTAGCCAGTGTTTATGTTCATCCCAATTACCGATGTCAGGGTATTGCAACCCAACTTATTGAGCAATGCATTAATAATGCCCGCTTAGCTGGTGCCCAAACACTCTATTTATTTACCTCTGATCAATCAGATTTTTACCGCAAGCGTGGCTGGCGACACATTGAATCGAGCTTATATCACGGTGAAAATATTGATATTATGGCGTTTGATTTGAGCTTAGCTAATTAGCCCCACGTGATAAACACTATGCATAAATATTTCATTTTCGACATTAAACAGCTGGATGATTTTGCACTCATTAACCAGCAAATTATGACTGGCCTAAACCAACATATTGACAGCGAAGCAACTCGTAAATCTCATCACTTTTTTGGGCGTTATGAGAATATCTATATTGATACCGACAAAATACCAGCACTTTCGCAGATTTTAGACACGGCAAAAAAATATTCTGCTGAAATACTAAACTGTAAGGCCTGTGACTTAAAGGCGGGGCTTTGGTTTAACGTAATGAATGCGGGGGACAAAACCACCCTGCATCGCCATGATGACGATGATGAATTACTGTCGGCGGTTTATTATGTGAAGGTACCTGAAAATTCTGGGGAGCTGCATCTTACAAAATCGGCGGTGGATATAATAGTAACACCGCAGGAAGGCAGGTTTGTTTTCTTCCCTCCCGATTTTCCCCATGAAGTGAGCGAAAACGTGAGTGAAGAATGTCGAATATCGCTGGGCATTAATATTGGCCCCATTAAATCAGCCGACTAAATCATCAGCCAATAAATTATTAGCCAATTACGTCCAGCCCGTTGCCTCTGCAACCGCCTGACCCAAACCAGCGGGCGAACGGCTAATGGTTACACCGGCGGATTCTAGTGCTTTAAATTTTTCCTCAGCCGTACCTTTGCCCCCCGCAATAATCGCACCCGCATGCCCCATGCGCTTGCCTTTGGGGGCGGTGCCACCGGCAATAAAGGCAGCCACCGGTTTAGATACATTGGTTTGAATAAATTCGGCGGCTTCTTCTTCCGCCGAGCCACCAATTTCACCCACCATTAAAATCGCTTCGGTTTGTGGGTCGTCTTCAAATAATTTTAAACAATCCACAAAATTCATGCCGGGAATCGGATCGCCACCAATACCAATGCAGGTGGTTTGGCCAAAGCCTAAATCGGAGGTTTGCTTTACCGCTTCATAAGTTAACGTGCCAGATCGAGATACAATACCGACGTTACCCGGCTGATGAATTTCACCGGGCATAATGCCAATTTTGCATTCACTGGGGGTAATAATGCCAGGGCAATTAGGCCCAATTAAACGCACACCGGCCTGATCGACGGCAATTTTTACCTCCAACATATCTAGCGTAGGAATACCTTCGGTAATGCAAACAATCAATTCAATACCCGCATCCACCGCTTCTAAAATAGAATCTTTACAAAACGGCGCGGGCACATAAATAACCGAAGCGGTGGCGGCGGTATGGTTTACCGCATCGCGCACCGTATTAAATACCGGTAAATCTAAATGGCTTTGCCCGCCTTTACCTGGGGTAACACCACCGACCATTTGCGTGCCATAAGCAATGGCCTGTTCAGAATGAAAGGTGCCCTGCTTGCCGGTAAAGCCTTGGCAAATGACTTTGGTTTCACTATTAATTAACACGCTCATTATTTTATTCCTTTGGCAGCCGCAACGGCTTTTTCGGCGGCATCGGTTAAGCCACTGGCGGCAATAATATTTAAGCCACTGTTTTTTAATAACTCGGAACCGAGCTGTGCATTATTGCCTTCTAAACGCACCACAATTGGCACCTTCACCCCCACTTCTTGAATGGCACCTATCACGCCTTCGGCAATTAAATCACAACGCACGATGCCACCAAAAATATTCACTAAAACGGTTTTAACATTGTCGTCGGATAAAATTATTTTAAAGGCTTCCGCTACTCGCTCTTTGGTCGCGCCGCCACCCACATCTAAAAAGTTTGCCGGATCACCACCGTGTAATTTAATTAAATCCATAGTGGCCATGGCCAAGCCTGCACCGTTTACCATGCAACCGATACTGCCATCTAAGGCAATGTAATTTAAATCCCATTCTTTGGCGCGATTTTCTCGTTCATCTTCTTGCGAAGCATCACGCATTTCCATTAAGGCGGGCTGGCGATAAATGGCATTATCATCCACATTTATTTTGCCATCTAAACAAAGTAAATTGCCTTCTTTGGTTACCACTAAGGGGTTAATTTCCACCAAGCCTAAATCTTTTTCGACAAACAATGTTGCCAGCCCCGTTAATAATTTTGTAAATTGTTTTACCTGATCGCCCTGCAAGCCCAAACCAAAAGCCAGCTTGCGACATTGATACGGCATTAAGCCCAGCATTGGATCGATGGTGGTGCGCAGAATTTTTTCCGGCGTTTCTTCCGCCACTTTTTCTATTTCTACGCCGCCTTCGGTAGATGCCATAATGACAACGCGGCGAGTTGCACGATCAATCACCGCACCTAAATATAATTCGTTTTCAATGTTGCAGGTTTCTTCAATTAATACATGATTAATTGGCTGGCCTTTTGCATCGGTTTGAAACGTCACTAAATTTGTGCCCAGCATTTTGCCAACAAAATGGGTAACGTCATCGCGCTTATTGGTGAGCTTTACGCCACCGGCTTTACCGCGACCACCTGCATGCACCTGTGCTTTTACCACCCACTTATCTGTATCCAATGCATCGATTGCCGCCGATACATCTGCCACCGAACTCACCACTCGATTATTTGGCACCGGCATAGCGTATTGCTGAAATAAATGTTTTGACTGATACTCATGTAAATTCATGTTTTATTCTCCTGCCAAAATTAAAAACAAAATCTTTTTCACAAATACACGCCATTTTTTATTTGAGAATTTAGCGTTTATTTGCGGTAAATATTTTGCTTTTAAATATCAACGTTTTTATTAACTATATGTATTGCACGATTATCTACCGCCAATGCCGCTTCATGCACCGCTTCTGATAATGACGGATGCGCAAAAATGCTTAGCGCAATATCTTCTGCACTCGCGCTTAATTCCATTGCAATCACCGCCTGTGCAATTAACTCGGACGCATGGCTGCCCATAATATGCACGCCCAGTATTCTATCGGTATTGTTATGCGATAAAATTTTAACCATGCCACTAGTATCTCCCGCCGCTTTTGCGCGCCCACTGGCAACAAACGGAAATATTCCCGTTTTAAAATTTTCTCCCGCGGCGGTTAACTGTTGTTCGGTTTTACCCACCCATGCAATTTCGGGATGGGTATAAATCACTACGGGAATCAAATCATAATTTATTGCTGCATGTTTTCCGGCGATGAGTTCTGCCACCATCACACCCTCTTCTGAGCCTTTATGCGCAAGCATAGGCCCGCGCACCACATCACCAATTGCATACACACTAGGCTGAGAAGTTTCGCACTGTTCATTTACATGAATAAAGCCGCGCTCATCCAAAATTAAATCGGTTTCTTTATCAAAAATATAATCGGTGTTTGGCATGCGACCCACCGCCACAATTATCTTATCAAAAATGGCTTTATGTTCGCCTTTCTCATTTTCATAAATCACTTCAACTTGTTTGATATTTTTATTTTTAATTATTTTTGTGCTTAACAAACGTGAATTTAATGCAATGTTTAAACCCTGCTTTTTAAATTGGCGTTGCGCATCTCGTGCAATTTGTTTATCGACAATGGATAAAAAAACATCCTGCGCTTCCAGCACGGTTACTTGCGAACCGAGTCGTCGCCAAACACTGCCCAACTCTAAACCAATCACCCCCGCCCCAATCACGCCTAATTTTTCGGGCACACCATTAAATGATAAGGCCCCACTTGAATCAACAATTAAATTTTCTGTTAAAGGAGCACTAGCCAGTTCAACGGGGCTTGAACCACTGGCGATAATAATATTTTCAGCACGATAAATTTTTGTTTCGGTTGCATTCTTAACTTCTACTTTTTTGTCGACCAATAATTTTCCGGTGCCTGTAATGCGAGTGATTTTATTGGCTTTAAATAATGCGGCGATACCGGAGGTTAACTCATTAACAATTTTATCTTTACGCTGCATCATAGTATTTAAATCTAATGCTATGCCCGATAATGTTATGCCATGACTTTGAAAATTTTTATTAGCTAACTCATAATATTCAGAGGATTGCAGCAAAGCTTTTGATGGAATGCAGCCGACATTTAAACAAGTGCCACCGAGTGCGTTTTTACCTGCGGTGTTTAACCAGTTATCAATGCAGGCGGTGTTTAAACCTAATTGCGCACAGCGAATCGCCGCCACGTATCCCGCTGGCCCTGCCCCAATAATAATCACATCAAAATCGACAGACATGTTAAACCCCCACAATTATGCGCGCTGGATCTTCCAGCACATCTTTAATAGTCACTAAAAATTGCACCGCTTCTGCACCATCAATAATGCGATGATCGTAAGACAATGCAACATACATAATAGGCTGCACAACCACTTCACCATTTTCAACCATCGCCCGCTGCTGAATTTTGTGCATACCCAAAATGCCACTTTGGGGGGGATTAATAATTGGCGTGGATAACATGGAGCCAAACACACCGCCGTTGGTTAATGAAAAAGTTCCACCGGTCATGTCACTCATTTCAAGCTGATTGTTTCTCGCTTTATCCACCAAATCTGCAATGCCGATTTCTATTTCTGCCAAACTCATTTGGTCTGCATTACGTAATACCGGCACCACTAAGCCGCGCGGCGATGCCACCGCCACACCAATATCAAAAAAACCGTGGTATACAATATCGTCACCATCAATCGATGCATTAACCGCCGGAAAACGTTTTAATGCTTCAATAGTGGCTTTTACAAAAAATGACATAAAGCCCAGCTTCACATCATATTTTTTCATAAATACATCTTTATATTTATTGCGCAAATCCATTACCGGCTGCATATTTACTTCATTAAAGGTGGTGAGGATGGCGGCGTTTTTTTGCGCGTCTAACAAGCGCTCGGCAATTCGCGCACGCAAGCGGGTCATGGGTACACGTTTTTCTATGCGCTCACTTTCTATATTGCTTGCTGTATTTTTCGCTGGGGATGATTTTAATGGTCCTGGTTTTTGCGAAATTGATTTTACTTCGTCCGGCCTTGTTTCAGATTTCACTATTTGAGCGCTTGCAGGCTGCTGCATAAAATTCTGCACATCTTCTTTTAATACTCTGCCATCTTTGCCACTACCCACAATATCATCTGCATTTAATTTATTTTCAACAATCATTTTTTGTGCCGATGGTGTAATAATTTTTTCGACCACATTGGTAACATCAGAAGCCGATACATTAACTGCATTAATTTTTGCCAATAACTGACCTGACTCAACCACCGCACCTTCCATTTGCAAAATTTCCGTTACCTCTCCATCTATGGGTGATGGCACTTCCAGCACAACTTTATCGGTTTCTAAATCCACCAGTGATTCGTCACGTTTTATCTTATCGCCCACTTGCTTGCGCCAGTTTACAATGGTGGCATCGGCAATAGATTCGGGTAACTCCGGGACTTTAACTTCTGCTGACATTTTATTTTCCTGTTTTAATCATGCGGTAAAATTTTATTTATTAACCGTTAAACCCAACGCGTCATTAACTAGTTTTTCCTGCTGCTGTGCATGCACTTTTGCCGAGCCTACTGCCGGCGCAGCAGCAGGTTCGCGGCCAACATATTCAACCATACAAGAATGATTTAATTTTGCGGCGAAGCGTGGCTCAAAATAATCCCACGCCCCTTGATTTTTAGGCTCTTCCTGACACCATATTAATTGCTCGGCATTTTTATATTTTTCCAACGCTGCATTCAGAGACTCCGCCGGAAATGGATACAACTCTTCAATGCGAATAATAGCAATATTATTTAAATTTTGTTCGCGCCGCTTCGTTAATAAATCATAAAAGACTTTGCCACTGCACATAATAATGCGCTTCACTTTTTCATTTTTAATATTATCAATTTCATCAATAATATTGTTAAAACTACCCGCACAAATATCATCTAACGTATTTACCGCCAATTTATGGCGCAATAAACTTTTGGGCGTCATTACAATTAAAGGCTTACGATATTTTCTAGTGATTTGTCGGCGCAATAAATGAAACATTTGGGCCGGTGTGCTGGGCACACAAACTTGTATATTATCCTGTGCGCAAAGTTGCAAATAACGCTCTAAGCGCGCCGATGAATGCTCGGCTCCTTGCCCCTCAAAACCATGCGGCAGCAACATGGTTAAGCCGCACAAGCGATTCCATTTTTGCTCGCCCGCAACAATAAACTGATCGATAACCACTTGCGCACCATTTGCAAAGTCACCAAATTGCGCCTCCCAAATTACCAGCGTTTCAGGTTCGGCGGTGGCATAGCCATACTCAAAAGCTAATACGGCTGCTTCTGATAATAACGAATCAATCACCAAAAAATTAGCTTGCTCATCAGACATATTGCGTAATGGCACATAAGTACTACCATCTATTTGATTATGCAAAACACTGTGGCGATGAAAAAATGTACCGCGCCCAGAATCCTGCCCAGATAAACGTACCGCATAACCTTCTGTTACTAAACTGGCATAGGCTAAAATTTCTGCAAAACCCCAATCAATATTTAATGCACCCGCTGCCATTTTATGTCGGTCTTGCATAATTTTTTCAACTCGGGGTTGCAGCTGAAAATTTGGCGGACGTTTTTCTAATTGCTCACAAAGCTGACGCACCCGCTCCATCTTAATGGCCGTTTTCGTATTATTTTTTCGATGACTATTTCCATATACGTGCCAATTAATATGAAAGGCATGGGAGGCTTCTTCTCTTTTAAGCATACCCGGCACCACACAATTACCCGCATCTAACTCATCACGATAATGCTGAATAAGCTGTGCATTTTTTTCATTTGTTAACACACCTTCCTGCAATAATTTATTGGCATAAAGTGTTCGCGTGCTGGCGAGTGCCGATATTTTTTTATACATCATTGGCTGAGTTGCGGCGGGTTCATCTGCTTCATTATGGCCATGCCGTCGATAACAAATTAAATCGATCACCACATCTTTTTTAAAGGCCATGCGATAATCAAGAGCCATTTGTGTCACTAACATTACGGCTTCTGGGTCGTCTGAATTCACATGAAATATAGGGGCATCGACCATTTTTGCCACATCAGTGCAGTAATGTGTTGAGCGACTATCTTGAATATTACTGGTGGTAAACCCAATTTGATTATTAACAACAATGTGTAAACTGCCTTTAGTTGAATAACCTCGAGATTGCGACATTTGCAAGGTTTCCATTACCACACCCTGCCCCGCAAACGCCGCATCGCCATGAATTTGTATTGGCAATACTTCTATACCTTCTGCATCTTTTCGGTGCTCTTGTCGTGCACGTACCGAACCCTCTACAACCGGCGCAACAATTTCTAAATGCGAAGGATTAAATGCCAGCGCTAAATGAATGTCGCCTTTTTCTGTTTTCAAGTCTGATGCAAAACCCATGTGATATTTAACATCGCCCATTTGTTCACTGAGTATTTTTTTTGTTCCCTCAAATTCACTAAATAATTCGGCAGGGGTTTTGCCCATTACATTAACCAATACATTTAAGCGCCCCCGATGCGCCATACCAATAACCACCTCTTTTAAGCCATGGCTTGCAGAGCGCTGAATCACTTCATGTATTAATGGAATTAATGTTTCAGCACCTTCCAGTGAAAAACGTTTTTGCCCCACATATTTTGTGTGTAAATATTTTTCTAAACCTTCAGCGGCGGTTAATCTTTTTAATAAATTTTTCTTTTCTGCAATGCTTAAATTAGCTTGCCCTCTAACGGTTTCAATGCGTTGCTGTATCCAACGCTTTTCACCGGTTTCGGTAATGTGCATATACTCAGCACCTATTGAGCTGCAATAGGCATCATTAATAATATTGTATATTTCTTGCAGTGACGCTTCCGATGGCCCATATAATGAACCCGTGCTAAATGTTTTTTGTAAATCTGCATCGCTTAATTCGTAACTGGATAAAGATAAATCATCAACAGACTCGGTGTGCGTTCTACCCAGTGGATCTATATCCGCTTTTTGATGGCCACGAAATCGATAGGCATTAATCAGTTGCAATACTTTAACTTGTTTACGCTCATGCTCTAAAACGGAATTAGATGCAGATTGCATAGGGCCGAGATGAGTGCCACTGCGCTTTTCTGTAATGTGACGAAACTGCTCTTTTATATCGGAGTGGATAGTATCTTTAAGTACGCCATTAATGCGCGGCAATGTGCCAAAATATTCTCGCCAATGGCTATCGACATCATTAGGATTGTGTAGGTAATTTTCATACAAGCCTTCTAGCCAAGCAGCACTGCCTGCATTTAGCATGGCACTATCCCAAAGTTCTTGCATCGACGATTGTTTTTTTTCGTTCATATTCCTAGCACTGATTTATATTTTTATTATTTTAATACTTTATTTATAGCTCATTGTGCAGTTTTTTGTGTTACAGACTAACGAGCTAGATGAAAAGAATATCCCTAATAAATTCGCACAATAATACTGTCTCGCTTGGGTATTCTTTATTTCTGTCTCAGTAACACTTCATTCAGTCAGCATTGTTTTTGCTGAATATTTTCTCTAGTGGCAAATGCTGTAGAGGCAAATAAAGTGGCTCGGGTAAATCACATATATTAAACCACTGCCAATCATCTTTGCTGTTTTTAAATTGTTGCTTATTAACGACTTGATATTCAGTAGCAATAACATATAGCGTTGTTGTATGTAACTGCTCAGAAAATATATTATTGCTGTATGGGCCGGCGCTTAAACAATCAATTTCAATACCTGCTTTTTGCACGCAGTAACGCTGAGCGGCTTGCTCAATAGTTTCACCTTTTTTTAAATACCCGCCGGGGCATTGCCAGCAACTAAATTTTTCGGCACTTTCATTTTGGGAATATCTTCGACCCAATAAAACTTTTTTATTTTGCATTAATAATGTAGCGACGGAGGCGGCAACAAACTCATTTGATAACACTGTTATGCCCACTATGTTTAGCTCAATATAACGTGATATTATTTAAAATACTGATTCCAATTTAACGCCAAATAAAAAATACCTGCCACGCTGATGGCATCAGTTATCTCACCATTTTTAGCCATTTCAAGCACTTCGTTAAATGGCATTTTTTTTACCTGAATGTCTTTTTCCGTATCTTCAAGCGCTTGCACACCTTCACTTAATTTAGTGGCTAAATAAACATAACCTTGTTCATCTGTAATCGAGTTAGATGGATGTAAATGCAATAGCTCGATTATTTCATTGCTAATTAAACCCGTTTCTTCTTCTAGCTCACGCTGTGCTGCTTTAACTTTATCTTCTTTTTTAGGCGAGCCACCCATGGGAATTTCCCACGACCATTCATTTAATGTGTAACGATGCTGCCCCACTATCCAAGTGTTGCCTGCTTCATCAATAGGAATAATACCCACTGCCTGATTTTTAAAACTAACCTTGCCATAAATACCATTACTACCACCGGGATTTATGACTTGATGCTCTTCAACTTTTATCCAAGCATTGTTGTACACAGGCTGGGTGCTGAGTGTTTTCCACGGGTTATCTTTTACATCAGTTTTTTGGTCGCTCATTATTCATCCTGTTCGTCTGCTGCTTCAAGCCCTTCTTTATGAGTTTCATTAATACGAATTAACAGCTGGCGAAACGGCAGCACACTTTCATCTAAATCGCGAATGACTTGAGTATATCCAAGGTCGCCGGTATTCCAGCAATAATCGCCCGCTTCCATTAAACTGAATACACCTTTCAAGCTGCTTTCAATTTCATCAATATACGGGCGTGTTGCACCCATACCTTCTTCATCGTATTCAATTGCTGCACGCATATCTTCCAATTCGTAAAGTGCATCTTTTATCCACGCTACATATTCTTCTACCGTTTTTGCTCGGCGCATGAATGACCTCGTTGGTTAGATTATAGGCTTCACTTTATGTTTAAAGTGAGTTATCTGTATATAAGTAAGTCTGTTATACCTGAGAAACCGGCAATAGCAAAGACTATTTTGAAGGGTGTAAAATACCATTCAATAAGCGTAATTAAATAAGACTATTTCGATTTTTGGCGCTTTGGCCGAGTTTTGTAATTTGTCACGCTGGGCATAATGAAATGATACGGTACCGCTTCTATACTTCCATAGCACTCGATGGATTTCAGTATTAATTCTGCAATATCTGGCAAGGGTTGATTTGCATCATCAGCCGATTTATTCAGCAATAGTTTTTGTATGCCCAACATGCCGCCATTTTGCACTTTGATTTCTTTATTATGGGGCAATGGGCCACCAATATTTATCTTAAAAATAAAGCGCGTTTGCTTGCGTAAATGATCGAGAAAAGCTTTGCAATTTATTTGCATAACCGTATCGGTGCAGCCTACGCAATGGCGGTCGGCGAGGTGAAACTTGTGCTGATATGCGCAGCGTAACTTGAGCGATAAAATACCTTTTTCAAATACACAGGGCGCACTGTTAATTCGCTGATAAGTTTGCCGATAGCTGTCTTCATCCATTTTGGCGCTACTTTTCGTGCTCCATCACAATGGGTTTATCGCGCCTTTCCATTAGCATTTCTTCTGCGGCCAGCTGGTTGTCGGCAAACATCACCTTTATTTCAGCGACATCGGTTTCGGCCTGATTGGCGCGCAAATCTCGAGCATAGTTTTTAGCTTCTTTAAACTTCTCAAAGGTTTTCACTAAATTTAACTGTTTTAACATCGCCAGCTCTGCTGACTCGATTTTATAAACATAATAGGGCATCTGAACTCACAATAATGTAGTAATCTGGTCAAGTATTATAGCAAATACTAATAATGGGGTAAATTATCTTCCTAATACGGGTTATAATTTGCTCAACGTATTTTTGCCCCCTAATACTGGGCCTACAGGATTTTTTATGGATACCAATTTAAAAAAAGAACTTGATGTGCTGGTTACTCTTCGCAAAGTCATTTCCAGCATGGTACGCGATATCACCCCCGACCCCGGCATGAAGCACCCTCTTAGTGACGCCACCATGAAAGATGTACGCCAAGGTTTTTTACTGATTGCCGCGCGCGAAAAAGAAATTTCAGAAGCACTCGGCAAACCAAGCCTACATCGGCCGGTTTATAAAGGTGATAAGCCGAAAACCAATGTGGTTAAAATGCATGGTTTGAAGCCGACTCAAGACAAAGATTAAATTACTTTTTACTCCAAAAATAAACCTAAAATAAAAACGGCCCTTCGATATGAAGAGCCGCTTTATATAAATCATTAAAAAAAATGAACTCAATTCATCGGCAATTTTGCGCGCAATTCTTCACGATCAAACCACCATTGACCATTTGCAATTGCATCAATCACCGTACCCATCATGGGCAAGAATTTTTCCGGATCATTTAAATCCATTTTCTCCATCCAAAAATTCAATTTATCCTGACTGTCCACATTTGAGTGGCGCTGGGCCACTTTGGTAATCATGTTTTTAGTTAAAAACGACAGGCTATCCAGTTTTTCATCGGTTGCTCGTAAACCAACAATATAATGCGCAGTTACTGCCGCCACTGCTGCACCATCAGAGTCATTTGGTGTTTCGTCAATTATATTGCTCATCATGCCAATGGTGTATTCTGGGTCGACTGGATAAGTAACTGAGAGCCACGTTCCGTGTATTAATGCCACAATTGAGGCGGGTTGTTCGCACTCATACATAATATCGCAAGCTTCAATGGCGCTAGCCCAGTCTTCTTTTTCTACAAAAACATCGAATGCGGCTTTCGCTTCATTCCAAGCATTTTCATGTTGCTCGAGGCCAAGCTGTGCATTGGCAATGTCCATTTTCACACTGGCAACGGTGGCGGGATCTGCATCGCGAGATAATTGCGTTAATTCAAATTGGTGATTACGTAATTGCTCTTCCAAATATGCGCGGGCTTCCTCGTCGGTGGAAGATTCTAAAATACCGGTTTCGGGTCTTATGCCTGAGTCTTTCATAATACTGTCTCTAAATTGTGTAACGGTAAACTTTTAACTTTGTTTAATATGGGGATGATTTGGTTTTTTTCTAGTCCTTAACTCCGCTCTGTCGCGAGCTAAAGCTTGCTCCTACAATGGGCAAATACTCTGTAGGCGTAAGCTTTAACTCACGACCGGCACACCACAAACTTAATCTGGCTGCTGATTGGCTGGCGTCATTACATTCGCAATATCTTGCAAACGCTGTTGGGCATGCTGCACCCGTGGGTGCGCTTCATCCAGATTTTTCAATAACTCAACACCTTGCTGATAAACTAATTGCTGCTGTTCTGGCTCGAATAACTGCACCGCTAAAACCACCGTGTCACTGGATTCGCTTAATAAACTCGGCACCATTAGCGCCTCATTAATCACACTATCGGGGGCTAATAAATCGGCAATAAAGGGATGTTCCAGCAATGTGAAATGTGCTTGGCGTGCCTGCTCTTCCATCTCTAATTTGGAAATTCCCATGGCATCATTGCCCACCACTTTCCAGATGCTTTGCATCATCATGCCTAGCAAGCGCTTAATCATCTCTTTAATTTCAGATTGATCCCCCGCCAACCCTGCGCTGGCTTCGTACATTTTATCCAGCGTTTCTTTTAACTTAAGCACCAGCTCTGTATCGGCACTGGGTTTTAGCTCGGTCACTTGCACCACTAAATCGCGAAACTCATTAATAAAATTTTCAACGTCGGCGGAATCTTCGCGCCGTGCATCCTGAATATCAAACGGCTCTATATTTATATCGCCAAACAGGGGGTTTTCAAATTGGCGCTTTAATAGGCGCTCACGGCGACCCGCCAGTTTTGAAAATAACATTTCGACACTCATGCAGATAACTCCAGCGTTTTATCAATAACGTCGCTTAATCGACTTTCTTCAATCGGAAATGCGAGGGTAGAAAAAATATCAAATATTGCCAACAATCGCTCAAGTTGCGGCAACTGTTGTTTTTCGTAAAAGACAATCACTTTGCAATTGGGAATGCGCTGCACCGTCGCCATTAGGGTTTCTAAGCTACTGGTACGATCCCGAAAATCGGATTGAAAATTAAACTCCGCCACCACCACATCCGGCTTAAGTTTCTTTAGTAACTTGCTGGCTTTGCGCATGCTATCGGCGGTTTCAATTTCAAAACCTTTTTGCTGATAGAGCGCGCTAAAATTAGGATAGCCGCCGATTTCGACAATGGAAAGTAGCTGGGGAGATGGCACGTGTAATGTCTATGATATTAAAAAGATGATTATACCATAGTATATTAGTCGGGTATTATTTAGCTTGCTTTGCCGCTAATAAAACACTCATTATATAGATGCCCTGTGCCGTTGCATGAAAGTCACTTCTGGCCTGCCCCACCGAAATAACTCTTGAGCTAAAACCGATTGATCGGGCGCCATTATCTAACAAAACATCAAAGTTGCCCCAGCCACCATCGGTAAGCTGATGATCGAGCACCTGCTGTATCCACATCGGCTTTACACTATTTTCTTTACCTGTAATTAGCAACATTAATACCCGTTGCAAATACACATCCACCACCCGAATATCCCAGGTTAATTGAGTGGCAATATCCTGCTGCAATGACTGGCGAACCTCATCAATATTGGGTAGAAGATTGCATTGCTTAGTGGATAAAAAGTTAATTCCCATCAGTTGATGCGTAATACACGCTGGGCGATAAATATAGGTGGGCTGATGACAAAAGTCGGCCTGATTTTGCTGGCTTACCAATATGCTTTCATCTGCAATATCCACGGCACAATTTAAAGCATAAATTAAATGCTGGTTATAATAGGGCAAACCTTGCACCGCATACGCGCCTAATTGAGTTTGTTGGCGACCATCAAACAGTGGCCCCCATACACTATGTTTTATGCGCGAATAGCGTTGCTGATATTTTTCCAGCATGCCGCCAATGCGCTCATCGGCAGATATTTTATGCACCTCAAATAACATCCACCACAACATGGGGTTAGCCTGCGTTAATACCTCGGCTTCATGGTTTAGCAACCATTGAATAGATTGCTCTAATGATATTTGTATTTGAGTTTGTTGCGGGTAGGGCACATCTCGATTATTTTGATAAACCCCATAAAAATAAGCGGCTACCACAATAAATAACGGCACACTCAGTAATATAATTAATTTTTTAAGTATTCTCATTTTTAATTTTCAGCCACGCCTTTACGTTTTATTTTTTAATCCCAGCAAAAATACATCAAACAATTGCAGCACCATGCCGCGTAATAATGTTTGCTGATTTGCCCAGCGTTTATTTTGTGAGTCGCCCTGCTTTGAAGAATTAAGTTGCGGCCTGAGTTTACCGGATGCCACCATAATCGCCACCCCCTGCACCATCGACATAGCACTTAAGGCGAGTGTGGCAGGGTCGCCCTTAATAAATAACTGTAATGTTTGGCCATTTTTAATAATCCCCACAAGGCTTTGCATCGCCTCATCTGCCGCCTGCTTTAAGCCGATGCTACTATTTTGTGGCTGTAAATGCCCGCCGAACATTAATTGAAACAAATTAGGCTGATCTGCCGCCATGTTAATAATGTGCATCGCACTTTCAAATAACTGTGCTTCCGGGTTACTGGCAAACTCCAGCTCTAAACGGGTGTTACGGGCTTTCAAACGTCGAAAGCCATCTTCGGCGATAGCCTCAAGTAATTGCTGTTTATTACGAAAATGTCGATAAGGCGCATTATGCCCAACACCGATGTTACGTGCTATTTCACGCAGACTTATACCTGCAACGCCCTTATCATTAAGCAGCTCAAGGCCAACATTTACCAAGGAATTGCGCAAATCGCCGTGGTGATAACTTAACTGCTCCAATTTATGCGCCTAAATACTCGTTGACAATGTTTATAGTCTATCATTAAATTAAGGCATGTGGACAGTGTCCACATAGCTGTTTGCTAACCCCATCCAACTCGGAGCCAATCATGGTTACAAATGATTTAATCAACCGGATATGCAATGCACACGGCGGAATTGAGCGCTGGCAAATGGTGGAATCTATTCAAATGCAGCTGGATATTTTTGGCCCAATTTTACTCACTAAATTTAAATCCCCGTGGCTACCCAATATCAATGCAAATATTTTTACTGACAAACCTTATGTCAGCATTCACGATTTTCCCGAAGCCGGACACACCGGTATCTTTGATGGTTTCGATGTTTATATTTTTAATGCCAATGACAAAATTTACTGCGAACGTAATTACCACAATAGCGATGAGCTAAAAACCAAACCACGCCTGCACTGGGATCACCTCGACCTCATTTACTTTTTAGGTTATGCCCTGTGGAACTACAATTGCAGCCCGTTTATTTTTCAAAATAAAGGCTTTGAATGCCATCAAGGCGAAGACTTTTTAGATAACGATGGCAACGTACTCAGTACGTTAAATGTTCGCTACCCGCGCAACATTCCAACCTATTGTAATCAGCAAGTATTTTATTTTAACCAAAAGGGCTTACTCAAACGCCAAGACTATACGGCTGATATTATCGGCCCACTGGCGACCGGCAGCCACCTTTGCGAAAATCACAAAACATTTGATGGGCTGGTATTTCCAACTCACCGGCGCGTATTCCCCCGCCTTTGGAATAGCCAACCCCTAAAAGCCATTAAAGTTATGGATGGACGCGTAAAAAATATTTTAATTAACTGGCGGCAGGCTGAGATGACTTAATGCCAACTAAAAACACGCTGTAGACGTTAGCTTTAGCTGACGACCCCGCAAAATAAACCACTATAAAATCAGTTAATGAATTTCAGTAAATTCTATTTACCATTCTAAACTTAGTCAGCTAAAGCAAGGCCTACAGCAATACCCCTCCCCCATTTTAAAGCCTATGTTATGCTTAACTCAAACAACAAATAAAATATAAAAATGAAATTAATACTGCAACGCCTACTCTTTATTTACAGCATCATTCAACTCAGTGCCTGTTCAATGGCAGAGCTCACCGTTAAAGCCTCTATGCCAATGATAGAAGGCGGCATGTTAGCGCTTAATCGTGAAACTGATTTACCCCTCGCTGCTGCCGCCATGCCCCCCAATATCGAACTTATGGAAGGCATGATTATTAATTCCCCAAACCATGAAAAATTACGCAACTACGCCGCCCAAGCTTACTATGGTTACGCCTATGGTTTTATTGAAGATGATGACCCACAACGTGCTGCACGTTTTTATCGGCGCGGCTTAAATCATGCGCTTTATAACCTGCAACAAAGCGGCCTTAATAAAAACATTTTAACGGGACATTTAGATAATTTACAAAGCCAATTAAAATCACTCGACGAAGATGAAGTGCCCGCCCTTTTTTGGGCGGCATCAAACTGGGCAAAATGGATAGATCACAACCGCGATCAAGCCGAAGCCATTGCCGATTTACCGCGCGCAGTTATGTTAATGCAACGCGTAATCGAACTGGATGAAAATTTTTATATGGCGGGGCCGCATATTTTCTTTGGGGTTTATTATGGCAGTCGCTCGCCCATGTTAGGCGGCAAATTAAATCTTTCGGCAACGCATTTTGAAAACGCCCGTGCATTTAATAAGCAGCAACTTTTTATTGTTGATTTATTACAAGCTCAATATCTCGATCGCCAAAAACTCGACCAGAAAAACTTTCATCAGCGCTTAACCAATATTATAAATGCCCCCGAAAGTCCAAATAAAGATATTGCATTAATTAATTATATTGCAAAGAAAAAGGCGGAAATGTTACTTAAAAAGGAATTAGAATGGTTTTAAAAAGCACATTAATTTTATGTAAAGCTGGCTTATTTTTTTTATTGCTAAGCAGTAACACCTACGCAGAAAAAAACTTTACCTTGAAATTTGCCACCCTCATTCCCGCTGATACGGCATGGATGAAAATCATCCAAAATTGGTCTGATGAATTACAAGAAAAAAGCAATGGCCGCTTAAAAATAAAAATGTATGCAGGCGGCGTTATGGGCGATGAACCCGATGTATTGCGAAAAATTCGTAGCCGCCAATTACAAGGTGCTTTTTTTACCGGCTATGGTATTGGGCGTATTTATTCACCTGCTCGGGTTTTAGAAATGCCGTTTCTGTTTCATAACACCGATGAATCAGATTATGTACGAAAACAAATTATGCCCAATATTGACCAGGGCTTTAGAGATAAAGGTTTCGAATTACTGGGCTGGCCAGAAGTCGGTTTTTTGCATTTCTTCTCGAAACTCCCAATTGAATCTTTAGAGCAATTAAAGCAACGCCACATTTGGCTATGGCAAGGCGACCCAATGGGTGAAGCCTTTTCAAAAGCCGCAGGCGTTTCCCCCGTGCCACTTTCTATTATGGACGTTTACACTCAACTTTCTGCTAGTCACGGCAGCATTGATACGGTTTATAATTCTCCCTTCGGTGCGCTCGCCATGCAGTGGCACACTAAACTAAAATATGCATCTAACATTCCCATCACTAATGGCATCGGCAGTTTAGTGGTGAGTCAACGTTTTTATAAAAGTTTACCCGCTGATTTACAACAACTATTAAAAACCACCGGTAAAATAGCCGGCGAAGAAATTAATTTTGTATCTCGACGCGATAACAAGAAAAGCATTGATCTGCTCAAAAAAAGTGGCATTCAATTTATGTGGGACTGGACTGATAATGAAAAAAAACAAATGCTAGATATACGAGATCAAGCAGCCAAATCTTTAGATGAATCAGGTTATATTCCAAAAAAACACTTTACTCAAACTAAAAATATTTTAGAAGAGTATAGGAAAAACTTGCACACACATTCAACTAAAAAAATGTAGACAGCCGAACAATGAGCACGCACGAAAACTTTTTTTATAAAGCCAAAGAAAAACTTATTATCTTTGAAAAAAGCATTGCTGCATTCAGTTTAATTCTATTATTAATTTTATCACTGGCTCAAATTTTATTGCGTAATATTTTTGAACTGGGCTTTTTTGAAATCGATGTTATCTCTCGCCATTTAGTTTTATTTATTACCTTTATGGGTGCAGCTTTAGCCTGCGAAGGCAACCGCCATATAAAAATGGACTTTATAAACAGCCTGATTAAACCTTCGTTTAAACAAAGCTTAAGCAAACCACTATTATTAATGAGCGCAAGCCTATGCGCTGTTTTTTTCTGGTATGCCTTGCAATTTTGGTTAGATGAAAAACAATACGCCCCCGCCAATGAACAACTGGCTTTATATCTTTCTCTTATTATTCCTATTGGCTTTTTTGTTTTAAGCTTACATTTTTTATTAATTTCTTTTTCACTTAAATCAAGCAAAGAAAACGAATGACAATAATCGTTATTCTACTCATTTTATTAGCCATCATAGGCCTGCCCCTATTTATTGTATTAGGCGCAGGCGGCATTGCAGCCAGCGTTGATGCTGAGCTCAATCCCGTTTTATTAATTATTGAACTATACCGCCTCGCCAATCAGCCTAATTTAATTACCATTCCGCTATTTACTTTTGCCGGCATGGTAATGGCCGCCGGTGGCAGTGCTAATCGTTTATTAACATTATTTAATGCCTTGCTCGGCTGGATGCCGGGCGGGTTAGCGATAGCCGCTATTGTAGCCTGCTCATTTTTTACCGCTTTTACCGGTGCTTCAGGGGTTACCATTATTGCACTTGGCGGCCTGCTTTATCCGTTATTTATTAAAGCCAATTATCCCGAAAAATTTTCACTAGGCCTGCTCACTTCATCCGGCTCTTTAGGTTTATTATTCCCCCCTAGCTTAGCGATTCTTTTATACGGCATTGTCTCCGGCACCAATATTGATGATTTGTTTTTAGCTGGCATTGTACCAGGAATTATTTTATTACTGATGCTATCGCTTTACAGTTATCGGTCGGCACAACATTGGCACCTACCTGAAAAAAGTTTTTCTGCTTCACAACTTCGCAGCGCTGTTAATGAAACCAAGTGGGATATTTTTTTACCCATCTTTATTATTACCGGTATTTTTGGTGGTTTTGTTACCGTTAGCGAAGCGGCAGCGCTAACCGCAGCTTATGCCTTATTTATTGAATGCGTTATATATAAACAAATAAAATTAACCGCAGACCTACCCAAAGTATTGGTTGATACCGCCATATTAGTGGGCAGCATTTTAATTATTCTTGGTGTTGCAATGGGCTTAACTAATTTATTAATTGATACCCAGCTACCCAACCGCTTACTTGCATTTATTGAATTACATATCGACAGCCAACTGCAATTTTTATTACTGCTAAATATTTTTCTATTAATTGTTGGCGCAATGATGGATATTTTTTCTGCCATTGTCGTGGTTGTACCTTTAATTATGCCACTTGCCCTGCGCTACAATATTGACCCCGTACATTTAGGCATTTTATTTTTAGCCAATCTTGAAATCGGTTATATGACCCCCCCGGTGGGTATTAATTTATTTATTGCCTCGCAACGCTTCGGCAAAAACATTCTTACTTTATTTCGCGCCACTTTGCCGTTTTTAGTTATCATGCTTATCTGGCTGCTTATGATATCCTATATTCCAATTTTAACTTTGTGGTGGAAATAACGTGGCCGGAAAACTGAACGAACCTAAAGTCATTACTGACTTTAATAATAACCCTGTTGCTATGTTACCGATTGGATTTTATTTTGATGACGATCGCTGGGATGCCATTTGGGCTGAATTTGATAAAAAAGGTTCGTCGCTCACCATGGAAGATTTACAACGAATGTTTCCAAATGATGAATCTTTGCATGCAAAAACAGTCGTACGAACAGGCTCTCAAATCGGCAAAGACTTTAAAAAATAAACGTAGGAAAAACAACACAAATGAACACTAATAAACACAACACACAACCCAAAATAAAAAGGTGCTTCTCGTGAGCTGGTGGGGAAAAGTAATTGGCGGTGGTTTTGGCTTTATGCTGGGCGGCCCGTTGGGTGCGCTTATGGGCATGGCTGCGGGCCACCAATTTGACAAAGGCTTAAACGCCATTGATTTAGAGCCGGGCAATACCGAACGCGTACAGCTGGCATTTTTTACCGCGGTTTTTTCGGTAATGGGTTATTTGGCAAAAGCCGATGGCACGGTTTCGCGCAGTGAAATACAAATGGCCGAAAATATTATGGGCCAAATGAATTTAGATGCGAACCAACGTAAAACCGCAATTGAGTTATTTAATCAGGGTAAGCAAAACGATTTCCCTCTTAACGAAGTGCTTAAGCAATTTAAAACCGAAAGCCATCGGCGAACTAATTTATTGCAGATGTTTTTGGAAATACTAATTGCAACGGCCTATGCCGATAATAGCCTCGACTCCGCCGAACATGCGGCGTTGAAAGATATTGCACAGCAAATTGGTTTTTCTGCGCCGCAGCTTGAGCAAATTATTAATAGGGTAAGCGCTCAACAATCCTATTCTCAACAATCATCTTCTAATGCGTCTGCTCTGCCAACCTTAAATCAGGCTTATGCGGTGTTAGGTGTTGATAGCGAAATATCGGATAGCGCATTAAAGAAAAGCTATCGGCGCTTAATGAGTCAACACCACCCAGATAAACTGGTCGCCAAAGGCTTGCCCGAAGAAATGATTAAACTCGCCAATCAAAAAACCGCCGAGATAAAAGCTGCCTATGAACAAATAAAAAATAGCCGCAAATAAACATCGGCCAAGATGTGATTAGTTTGATAAAATAAAAACTTAACTTATATAAGCGGTGAATACAGTGGAAATACAAGGCCCATTTACAATAGCAGTTAATGACAATAGTGAAACCGGTTTGCGAGAACTGCACTTAGGATTTAAGCCTGCATTTCAACAGCAAGATTTGGCCAACCGTTTACAAGCGGTTAAAGATTATATGCGTGATTTACAAACAAATATAGATGCTGAAGCTGATGCAAATAATCAGCAGGGCATGATAACCATTATGCAAATTTCTGAGGAAATATTGCCGCATTTAGAGTCCGATGAAATTCCATTAAATGAAACTATTGTCATTGAAATTGGGCCAATACAAACTTCACCATTTGATGATTTGCTGGCGGGAGCTACGTTAAAATAAAATTAAGCTAGCCTGCTGCGTAAGCACTCTTAATAATTTAACCAATAAAAAACAGCTTCGTCACCCCAGCATGTCTGTAGCTGGGGCCCAGTGATTTTAAGCCAACGTAAGTCACTGGATTTCCGATAGAAGCACTCGGGAATGACGAAGTCGCTGTATCTTTTTTATGTACCCTTATTAGAGTGAAGTCAAAGCCACATTCTTAGAACGTGGATATTTACTTTCACTAACATTAAACTTATATAGAGACCTTTACACGATAGAATCACAAGTAAAAAGGGCTAAAATTTCACTGCTTTTCGTTAGAAAACTTGCCAATATCTAGATATTAACTGCGCTTCCTGTCTCAATCAGTAAAATTTTAGCGCATTTTTCTTTTGCGCCTCTATCGTGCAAAGGTCTCATAATTATTTTTTATTTGCATATTTTGCGAGAGATTTGCGAGAAATTTTCGTTAATTAGCAAAACAACTTCTGCCGCTAAAATCACCTCACGGCATATTATCCTCAATAAATTTCTGATAATTTTCTGCACTAATAATTTGTGTGCCATCACAATTAAATTGCATGCGTACTAAATTTTGCACAATACAAATAGTAATATTACGCAAATAAAAATCGGGTAAATCACGCATAATTTTTATCGATGACATAATCGTGTGAATTTCATCGCGCGTCATGGGCTCCCATGTTTTATGACGTTTATTGAAAATACTTTTCCAGTAACTAGGCACTTTTTTAAACAACTCACTGTTTTGTATTGATCCATAAATATCACGCATTGCCTGAATTTTTTCATCGAAAGTAATCTTAGGAAAGTGCCGATCTAAATAGGATTTATCCGCCAGTTTTTCAGATGCATGTATTTCTTCACGCAGTGGATCAAAAATAGAATTGGTGCGTATTTCGCCACTGTTAAATCCAATAAAAATTCGATAGCAACTGCGGTTTAACATCAGCTCTTCTAAATTATCCATTAATGGCGCAATCACTTTATCCACCGGACTTTCATAACGCTTTCGATTCAATGAAGTTTCACGTAACGAAGGGTCGCCCTTAATGCCTATTTGCAAGCTACCTTCATTCAAACCCGTGGCACTCACAATACTCTCGCGCAGCACCAGCTCTTCTAGTTCATTATCCTGCGCGGTAAGATTTTCTTCAGACACGTTTCTCTCCTATCAACAAACAAACAACCAGACCCAGCGCATAAGCTATGTCGTAAAGTGAGCCGAGAATATAACATAAGTTAAATAATGAAATTATGAATTTACTGTGAAATTGTGATGCGGATTTAAGATTTTAAATTTATAAACTTATTCTGAAAAACTCGCTAATAATTCAATCCATGCAGCATAATCAGTCACATGGGCATCTTCAAGTTCGATTCCAATCTGAAATAAATTTTCATTTTCTGGTGAGGTGCAACACCAGCAAACATACCCACGTAAATAAAATTTTGACTCTAGCCCTTCAAACGATAACCACAAATCTACTGGGCTATTTATTGTCATTTCCTGCTCAAGCTCAACTTTAAGGCCATTAATTGATACGTCACAACTATAACAAAGCAGAGTTACCTTCTTTGCATCCAACTTTTCACTTGTTACTAGTAGCTGCACAAAGAGTTTATCGTGACGAATATATCTGCACTCAGCGCGTCTTTTATCATTTGTATCCATTTACTGATTTTAGGACATTTTTAAGATAAAATTAGTTTTACACAAAAGCCTTAACTTAAAGCCAATGCAAGAACCATTAAATAACCAACAATCAGAACAGAAAAAAATTGGCACCGTTATGCTAGCCATGATGTGGTTAGGTTTTTTTGCCATTTTAGGTGTTTTATTTTCCAATATTCTCGACCAGCAAAACAACCCGAATCAATCAATAGAAACCTTGTCGTTAAGTGGCGATATAAAAGAGCTGGTACTCAAACGTAATCGCATGGGCCACTATGTAGCCAATGGCAGCATCAACTCACAAGCTGTTACATTTATGCTCGACACCGGTGCCACCGATGTCGCAATACCCGCTGCCATTGCTAAAAAACTTAATTTAACTGCCGGCCCATCTGCCACTTATCAAACCGCAAATGGGCCGGTAAGAGTCAGCATGACTCGACTAGACAGTATTGCACTCGGTGATATCCGCCTTTTCAATGTTCGTGCCACCATTAACCCCGGTTACAAAAGCAATCAAATTTTACTCGGCATGAGTTTTTTAAAACATTTAGAATTCAGCCAGCGTGGCAACACTCTTACTTTACGCCAATATCCCAAAGGATTTTAATCCATGAATTTTTGTTGCCACTGTGGCGAAGCTGTTGAATTTAAAATACCTGCCGGCGACAATTTACCGCGCTATGTTTGCACTGCCTGTGACCACATTCACTACCAAAACCCGCGCATTATTGCTGGTTGTATTGCCGAACACGAAAATAAAATTTTACTCTGTAAGCGAGCAATTGAGCCGCGATTAGGGCAATGGACATTACCCGCCGGTTTTATGGAAAACAATGAAACCACGCTGCAAGCCGCGCAGCGCGAAACCTTTGAAGAGGCCAATGCCAAAATAAATAATATTCAACTTTTTTGCAGCGTTAGCATTCCGCATATTTCTCAAGTTTATATTATGTACCGTGGGCAACTCACCGACGGCTTTGCTAAACCGGGCATTGAAAGTCTTGAAACAAAATTATTTAGCGAAGCCGAAATAAACTGGGATACATTGGCCTTTCCGGTAATTATAGAAAGCTTGAAACTTTATTTTAATGATAAAAATAATGCTCAATTTAATATTCATAACGGTGAAATGTGCCGCGATGAAAACAACATCACCACAACTAAATTTTATTAATTATTTTTTACACATCAACACTTAGGGTATCCAGATGAAAGAAGTAGAAGTTGCCATTATTGGCGCCGGTAGTGCTGGCATCTATTGCATGAGCCAAGTAAAACGCTTTACCGATGACTACGTTTTAATCGATGGTGGTGAACTGGGTACAACCTGCGCAAGAGTCGGCTGCATGCCATCAAAAGTTATGATTCAAGTTGCCGAAGACTTTTACCGGCGTAAAATTTTTGATCGGGAAGGCATTGAAGGCGAAGAACATTTAAGCATTAATGAAGAAGATGCCATGGAGCATATTCAAGATTTGCGTGATACATTTGTAGACCAAACTTTATCTCACTCCATTGATCTTTTACCACCCGAAAAACTCATTGAATCTAATGTGCATTTTATTGATGCCAACACATTAGAAACTCAAGCGGGTGAAACCATAAAAGCCAAACGCATTATTATTGCCACCGGCTCGCGTCCCATTATTCCAGCAGAGTGGAATGATTTTGCCGATAAAATGTTAACCACCGATGAAGTTTTTGAGCTTGAAGCTTTACCCAAATCCATTGCGATTATTGGACTGGGTGTTATTGGGCTAGAAATTGGGCAATCACTTAGCCGCCTCGGGGTTAATGTTACCGGTATAGACCAACAAAATATTATTAGTGGGCTGGATGATGAAGAAGTAAATAAAGCGGCGATTGAAGTGATTGGCAGAGAGTTTCCTTTATGGTTAGGCGACGCTGCGCAAATCAGCCAACTTGAAAATGGCAATTTGCAAGTTAGTGCTGGCGATAAAACCGTTGAAGTAGAAAAAATATTTGCCAGCATGGGCCGACGCACTAACACTGACAAACTTAATTTAGAATCGACCGGCTTAGAAATTTCTGCCAACGGCGTGCCAATATTTAATCCCAACACAATGCAATTAGGCAATAGCGCTATTTATATTGCCGGTGACTGCAATGCACAAAAACCCATTTTGCACGAAGCAGGATTTGAAGGGCGCGTGGCGGGTTATAATATTATGCAAGACAAACCCACCGCCTTTAAAACCAAAACCCCTTTAGCGATTTCTTTTTGTGAACCCAATATTGTAACGGTTGGCGCAAAACTATCTGATTTAAACCCTAGCACCACCGCCATTGGTGAAATTAAAATGGCGCCGGTGGGGCGCGCTTTAATTATGGGAAAAAATCGCGGGCTAATTCGTGTGTATGCCGACATTAATAGCGGCTTAATACTGGGTGCATCAATGGTCTGTACAAAAGGTGAAAATTTAGGCCATCTACTTTGCTGGTGCATTGAAATGCAAATGACAGTGCAGCAAGTTTTGCGTATGCCATTTTATCATCCGGTAATTGAAGAGGCGCTGCAGGCTGCATTGTATAATTTAAAATCTAAATTGAAAATTGAAGATACACACTGGCCATTAGAAATTCAGCCACTTTAATTTTTTATCCTTAAAATTTAAGCGATTTTTATGAATAAACCCAATAATATTTTTGCCGTTAATCTCGAGCATTTTCAATCACAGGTGCTCGATGCCTCTCATCAGCATCCTGTGCTAGTCGACTTATGGGCAGAATGGTGCTCGCCTTGCCGCGTCATTGCCCCCGTACTAGAAAATTTGGCACTGGAATTTAAGGAAACACTGAGCATTGCTAAAATAGAAGTTGATGAGGATGATAATATGAAAATAGCTGGACGTTATAAAGTACGCGGTTTCCCCACCTTAATTTTGTTTGTTAACGGTAAAGAATACGGGCGTTTTAGTGGCGCCAAACCATTGGGATTTATTCGTAATTTTATTGAGCAGCATGCTGATATTTAAGCGGTTCTTTTCTATACTCTAAATAGTCTTACTTTAGAAATAATAAAACCTATGAACTCAACTCTTCGCCGATTTTTTTATTTACTGCTCTTTACTAGCTTTACATCTAGTGTTTTTGCTGCCGAAAAAACCAAAAAAACAAAGCCACCCACCGACCATGAAAAAGCCTCAACGGCTTATCAAAAAAATGATTTTGCCACCGCTTTAATGCTGTGGTTTCCGCTTGCCGAAAAAGGTGATGCAGAGGCACAATATCATCTTGGCAAAATGTATGTAGACCAAAAAGGCCAGCGTAAAGACCCAAAAGAAGCGGCCGACTGGATTTTAAAAGCCGCAAAGCAAGGGCATGTAGAAGCCCAAACGCTTATTGGCCAAATGTACCTTAAAGGTGTCGGGGTTAAGCGCAATTTTAAATCGGCAGCCAACTGGTTTTTAAAGGCCGCTCGTCAAAAAGATAAAGAAGCCCAGTATGTTTTAGGCAAGTTATATTTTTATGGCGACGGGGTTTCTCAATCTGCTGGCAAAGCGGCATTTTGGTATAAAAAAGCCGCCAAGCAAGATCACATTGAAGCACAAAATGAACTTGCTCAAATGTATGTGAAGGGTGATGGAATAAAAAAGAAACCCAAGCAAGCAAAAAAATGGTTTGAGAAAGCCGCCAACGCCGGAAGCGCCAATGCACAAATAAATTTAGCCAAGTTATATCTAGATAGCGACATTGTTAAAACCGATAAAGCCAAGGCATTTTCATGGTATAAAAAAGCCGCATTACAAAAAAATGCCAATGCACAAAATCAAATTGGTACAATGCTGGAAAAAGGCATTGGCACCAAAAAAGATATTAAGCAGGCGCTAAGCTGGTATCAAAAAGCCTCTAAGCAAAACAATATAGAAGCCCATTACAATTTAGGCCGTGCCTACATACATGGCTATAGCGTTAAGCAAGACTTTAAAAAAGGAGTGGGACTATTTCACAAAGCCGCAGAAAAAAGCCACGGTAAAGCACAAATGGATTTAGGCGTGGCATACTACACTGGTCGCGGCGTGGCGCCTGATTCGGCCATCGCTTATGCTTGGTTTTCGGTTGCAGCTAAAAACAATATTAAAGATGCCCGTAAAGCAAAAAACGGACTGTATAAAAAATTAACGGCAGAAGATAAAAAAACCGCTATCAAACTCGCTTCTCAATATAAACGCCAGTATTTTGTGCGTAAAAGACGCTAACCATTGAGCCGCTTCAATAGTCGCAACTTCTACCTTTTATCTATTTAGTTTCTATTTGAGACCTTTGCACGATAGAATCACAAGTAAAAATGACTAAAATTTCACTGCTTTTCGTTAGAAAACTTGTCAATATCTAGATATTAACTGCGTTTCCTGCCTCAATCAGTAAAATTTTAGCGCATTTTTCTTTTGCGCCTCTATTGTGCAAAGGTCTCTATTTGTGAGTATATTCACGCAAATTTTAATTACAATAACTAAACTATTGATAGCGCTTAATTTTTTTATTTTAAATGAAACAAAAATAATGCCAACATCGCAATACCCAGCCGCTGCTTTTTCGTCAATTTTGCGCGTCAGTCTATGGCTACCTTTATGGGTATTACTGGCTCTGTTTTCTAACGCTGGCGCATCTACCAATTTTGATTTACTCAACCTATCAGCCAGTTCTTTAAATCAACAATCAAGCCATTTATCTCAGCAACGAAAATATTACCAGCAAGCACAGCAAGCCTATAAAAACCGTCAGCTTTATAAATTCAGGCAACTATCCGCTAAATTAAGAGACTACCCATTACAGCCTTATCTGCAATATAAGGCATTAATGCATAAGCCCTCAGCCTTAACCGACAGGCAAATTTATCATTTTTTATCAACCAATGATGACAGCGTTATTAGTGATCGGTTTCGTGGCAAGCTGATTAAGCATTCTGCCAAAACAAAAAACTGGCAGCGTTTAATTGATCTTTATCGGCCAGGTTATGGGGTGAGCGCTCAGTGCCATTATTTAAACGCGCTATTACACACTCAGCAGCAAACCATCGCCTACCCCAAAATCGAAAATATCTGGCTGTCTGCTCGTTCATTACCTAAAACCTGCGACCCTGTTTTCAAACAATGGCAAATGGCGGGTAAAAAAACACCCACAATTATTTGGCAACGCTTTAAGCTGGCAATGTCAGTTAACCGCCACCGCTTGGCTCGTTACCTGATTAAATCGATGCCACCAAAAGATGCAAAAATTGCCCACAAATGGATTGAAATTCACCGCCATCCCCAGCGGGTCACTGCACCTAAAATGCTCAATCTTCAACACCCAGAACAAACTGCCATTTTACAACATGGCTTAATGCGCTTGAGTTATACCGATATTTCGCAGGCCATTGATAGCTATCACCAACTTAATCAATCGTCACTTAATATACGCTTCAGCGCACAACAACATGCAGAATTAGTTCGCCATTTTGGATTACGATTGGCTCGCGAACATTTGCCAGATGCAAGCATTTGGCTGGCCCGTATACCCGATGCTTATGTGAATAAATCAGTAAAGGAGTGGCGTATTCGCACTGCCATTCGGCAAGGTGATTGGTCGCACTTATTAAAAGCGATTGCCCAGCTTGATGTTAATGAGCAGTCTAATTTTCGTTGGCAATACTGGTGGGCTTACGCTAATGAGCAAATCGGTAATAGCAATGATGCCAAGGGAATTTATCAATATTTAGCACAAAAGCGCAGCTACTACGGCTTTCTTGCGGCCGACCATTTAAACCTGCCTTATGCGTTTGAAGACAAACCCGTGGAGCCAACTGAGCAAGCCATGCTGAGTGTTTTTAAGCAACCCGCTGCCATTCGAGCACGTGAATTTTATTTTATCGGTGAGGTATTAGCCGCCCGCCGAGAATGGCACAAACTCATTGCTAACATTAACAATGAGCAACGCTTGGCTGCCTCAAAAATTGCACAAGCTTGGAGCTGGCATGACCGCGCGATTTTCACCATGGGCAAAACGCGTTATCGAGATGATATAGAGTTGCGCTTTCCCATGCATCTAGATAACAAAGTATTTGCTTGGTCGAATCAGCGCAATATCGACCCCGCTTGGACCTATGCGATTATTCGCCGAGAGAGCGCCTTTATGCCCGATGCGCGCTCATCTGTCGGTGCCATGGGCTTAATGCAGCTCATGCCAAACACGGCGCGGCAAGTGGCTAGGCAATTTAAAATACGTTATCGGGGGCGTAATAGTCTGTTAACCAGTAATACCAATATCAGCCTTGGCACCGGCTATTTAGAAAAAATGCTCGCCAAGCTCAATAGTCAGCAAGTTTTAGCCACCGCTGCTTATAATGCGGGGCCACACCGCGTCTCAAAATGGCTGCCCGAGCGACATAATATGGATGCTATGCGCTGGATCGAAACCATTCCCTTCACCGAAACCCGTGAATATGTAAGCAATGTGCTGGCTTATATGGCCATTTACGAACACCGTATGAATCGTCAAGTCACCCGCTTGCGTCACCGTATGCCGCCAATACTGGCTAAAAATCCACCACCGACCTTACCCAGCATCAGTATTAACACCGTCAAACCCGCACTCATTGATGCTGACACACCCCCTAAAAGCCCAACCACAACAACAAACGATCCATCCTAAATAGCATTTTTTGTATTAAAAACAAAAAGATACTTGATTTATCTAACAACTTAATCTAACTTTTAGATATAACATGCTAAATTTAAAGATATAAATAAAATCATTTTTAGCACTCATTTCTACCGCTTGTCAGAATAAATGCTTATTTTTTCTTTAATTACATGGAGTTACTTGATTTATTCAATAAACTAAATTAACTTTGAACTATAGGTTATTGAATAACCTCTAATTGATAATTTTGGAGACATAAAAATGAATAATAAAAGCAACTTAAACATTGGTGACCGAGTTCGTATTATTAGCACTGGCCAAGAAGTAACCGTTGACCAAGTTAGCGCTTATGGCTTTAGTGTGATTAAATTTAACTCTGGTGGCACTTATCGATTTTTAAACCACAAGCTGGAAAAGCACGCCGCTAAGCGGATGATGTATAACGCTTAACAAACTAGTGCGCTGCTGAATAATTCAGCGGGCAGCCTATTTCAAGAACTGGATGAAGCGGCCGATAAATTTAACAGGGAGAAGAATTATCTTTTACTGTTATGCCGAATATTCCATTAATACAACTCAATCGCAGTGCAGGCTTGCCGCAAATAAGGCGCACAAAGCGCACCTTTGGTGGTGGAGATTCACTCACCAGCCCAAGTATTAAGCGCCGCTTAGAACGTCGTAAAAATAAAGAGCGCCGCCAACAGCAGGTGCGCGTTATTCTTAATCGTCGCAACCAAGATCGGCGTAGAAAAAAAATACCTGCTCACGCAAGTAGCGCAAATTTAAGTGTTACTATAGGTGAACATATCAATATAACGGCTTAACATAGGTTTGTAATTAGTTATGAAAAATCCCGCTTCCATTGCTTTAAAAATTGCTATTTTTGGTGCTATTACTGGGGCCGGTATTCTTTATGTTTTTAACCGCTCACCGGTGGAAAGCCTGGGCACTTATGAAAAACAAGAAATGGTAAAACCCAATAAAAGCCGTTCTGTTATTGACCAGTTTTTTTCAACTGACGATAAAAAACGCGATCAATCACAAAATGATGATGTATCACTCACCGGTAGTTCTGGGCGTTATGATGAAGTTAGAATAGGCAAAAGTGCAGAATAAACTAGAGGATAAATTCAAATAAATTTTAATCTTATGAGACCTTTGCACGATAGAGGCGCAAAAGAAAAATACGCTAAAATTTTACTGATTGAGGCAGGAAACGCAGTTAATATCTAGATATTGACAAGTTTTCTAACGAAAAGCAGTGAAATTTTAGCCATTTTTACTTGTGATTCTATCGTGCAAAGGTCTCCTTATTTTGCTTACGAATTTTTTATTATTCTCACAAAAAACACAAGCTCTTTAAATTTAGCGTTTAATCAATGCTTCTATTAATGGCGCACAAACAACATCTAATGCATGTGGCATTTGCCCACCAGGCACCACCAAATTATTTCTACTCGAAATAAAAGCACCGTCGATTCTTCGTTTATACAATTTTAAATCATGTTTAGCCGGTTCTTTAAAACTAACCACCACAATACTTTCTTTTTCTGTAGGAACTGACTGTGGTTCAAATGGATTAGATGTATCAACAACCGGCACGCGCTGAAAGTTAATATCGGTTATCGAAAACTGCGGCACAATAAAATAAATATAATCTTGTAGCTGCTCAAGTATATTAATCGTAACTTGTTCGGCAGATTGTTTTCGATTTGTCTGGTCGTGCTGTATACGCTGTATCCATTCAAGATTAATTGCTGGCACTACACCAATAAGCAAATCAACATACTGTGCGGCATTAACACCTTTTGTATTGGCAGTGCGTCTATCTTTTATTATCGCGTCGGTATTAGCCGATTTTCGTCGCGTCCACGTTTCGGCAACTACACCCCCGTGCATACCTTCATAAAACAAACAATCACTATTTTGCGGGCTTTGTTGCCATTGCGTAAATTCACCAACATTAGCATTAAACTGTTTATCATTTTCTACGGTTACTTTATGGCGCATTTCGCAACTACCATTTTCAGCATAACTTTTAAAACAGTTTTGTAATTTATCAAAATTGTTTAAATCTGGGCCGTAGCAACTCACATGCCGACCATTGACTAGATTTTTAGAAATAAATTTTTCACTGTCTAATTCATTATAACGGAGAAAACCATCACCATGAATGAATGCAGCATTGATTTCTTGGCGAAAAAATATTTCTTTGAATGCTTGCTGCACAACGGTAGTGCCGGCACCGCTAGCACCGGTAACCGCAATAACGGGGTGTTGCTTTGACATGTTTCGCCTCTCTTAAAGCAAATTTTATCATTTTATTCAGGCGTAATAATAAACTTAAAAATTTTAATATGCCATATTACCAAATTAAAAAATAGATAATAAATAATACCAAAGCAACAATCAAAAATTGTGGGCTTGATACTGTTTTACAAAAATGACAACCTGTAGATCGAGTAGACATTTACACCTTTCCTTTTTTGTTATTTAAAAACGCTTTGCCAACTATCTAAATCCGTGACTGTATCTGAGCGCTCACGCAATACCACCCCTATTTGAAAATACTCACCTGTTTCCATTGACTGACACCAGCGCACATTACCGGTGAGAAAATATTTTTTTTGCGTTTCTTTTAAAGTTACCCATACGTCAAGAACACTATCAATTTTTATTTTTTGATTTAGTTCAATTCGTAAGCCGGATGATGAAACATCAATGGTTGATCCACATAAAGTTTTACCAAGCAAATTGGGGTTTTCTGAAGAGAAAACAATTTTCATATTAAGTGCTTCTTTTAAATCTACTCGCAGTGCAGCTCGACGATTTTCTACTCGATTTCCCATATACTACCCCTAAAAATTACGCCCTGATGCTCCTCTGAAAATAATGGCTTTCAGCAACATTTAAGACAATTATGCAGTTAACAAAGATAATTAAATAGCCTATTTTTACAGGCTTGAGTAGTGAGTATAGGTGCTGAACATTCATTTTGCCAAAAATAGCCTAAGCCAACTTAAGTTTTATATAACGCTTTAAATCTTCTAGCACATAGTAACTAGCGGGCACTAATAACAAACTCACAATGGTTGCAAACAGCACCCCAAAAGCCAATGATACCGCCATTGGAATTAAAAATTGAGCCTGCACACTGCGCTCTAACATAAGCGGTGTTAGGCCCGCAAACGTAGTGAGCGATGTAAGAACAATGGGCCTAAAACGCGCGGCCCCCGCTTCACGTATTGCTAAACTCAATTCAACGCCCTGATCTCGTTTGCGATTAATATAATCCACCAATACTAAATTATCATTCACCACTACACCTGCCACCGCAATCATGCCGCTCAACGATAATAAGCTAATATCCAAGCCTAATAATATATGTCCTAATAACGCACCAATTAACCCAAAGGGAATGGCGCTCATTACCATTAATGGTTGTGTATATGATTTAAACGGAATCGCCATTAATGCATATATGCCGATCATCGCTAAAAGGAAACCTCGAATCATTGAGTCAATTATTTCACTTTGATCTTTCTGCCCCCCCGAATGTGCCCACTTCACGCCTTTAAATTGCTGATTTAAATTCACTAAAAAATCGCTATTTAAACTGTCTTTAATTTGCGCAGGCACGCCTTCATTTTCATCCACCCGTGCGCTAACGGTAATAACTCGCTTGCGATCGATGCGCAATATTTCAGATGGGCTAGATGTATATTCAATATTTGCCACTTCACTTAATGGCACATCAACGCCATTATCCAAATGAATAAACATGCTCTCTAAAAAATACACCGATTGCCGCTGCCCCTTTGGATAGCGTACAAACACACGCACATCATCGCGGCCGCGTTGAATACGTTGCACTTCTTCACCATAAAATGCTTGCCGAACTTGGCGCGCTAAAAGCCTTGCGTTAATGCCTAAATATTCTGCCTCTGGCTTTAGGTGCAAGCGAATTTCTTTTTTACCCGCATCAAAACTATCTTGAATATCATATATGCCATTGTATTGTTGCAGCTGATTTTTTAATGCGCTGGCCGCCGCCATTAATACCTGCGAATCTCGGCCGGTTAAATCAATGCTAATATTGGGGCCAGAATCTCGCAGACTCGATTGAAAAGTTAACTGTGTTGTTGCTTGAATATTACCAACCGCTTCACGCCATAAATTTAAAATTTCAACACTCTCCATTTGCCTTTCTTCAGATGCGCGCAAGGCTAAAGACACTTCGCCAAAATGGTCACCTTTATTACCACTGCGGTTCATGGCTTGCACACCAACCGTTGAAATAATGTTTTCAATTTGTTCTTTGCCAGTGCGAAGTTTTAATTGCTGCTTTAACTGTAAAGCCGCTGCTTCAATTTTTTCCACTGCCTGTTCGGTTTTTTCAACCGGCGTACCCTGTGCAAAACTGACACTGGCAATCGCAATATCACCTTCAACTTTTGGAAAAAACAATAAGTGAATCCAGCCTGCATACAGTACAGTAACAAAAATAATAAAAGCGGCTAAAAAAGTTGAAATGGTAATATATCTTAGTTCTAATATTTTTAATAAAAAGGGTCGATAACCAAACTCAATAACATTATCTAACCAATTTGAAAAACGCGTTTGAAAACGTGTGAATTTATTTTCTTTTCGATCATGACTTTTTATTGTCGACAAGTGTGCTGGCAATACAAATAAACATTCTGCCAATGAAAATAACAACGTTAAAATAACCACCTGTGGTATAACCATCCACAGCCGTCCTTCCGCTCCCGGCAAAAATAAAATAGGCATAAAAGCCACCACACTTGTCAGCACCGCAAAAATCACCGGCTTGGAAACTTCTTGTGCGCCTTCTATTGCTCCTTTTAATCCTAGGTTGCCTCTTAGATGGTGCTTATGAATATTTTCCCCCACCACTATCGCATCATCCACCACTATGCCCAGCACTAAAATAAAACCAAACATAGAAATCATATTAATTGAGCCTCCAACATTGGGCAGCAACCAAAACGCCCCCATAAAAGAAATAGGAATGCCCAAGCTCACCCAAAAGGCCAAACGAAATCGTAAAAACAATACCAAAATCATAAACACCAACAACAAACCGGTCATGGCATTTCGAATTAATAAATACATTCGACTTTTAAAATAATTAGATTTATCTTGCCAAATATTTAATTCAATACCGTGGGGTAATTGCGGTGATTTTTCTTTTATATATTGATTAATATCATCTGAAATATCTAAAATATTTTGTTCACCCACTCGATACACAGTAACCAATAAACCGGGCTTGCCATTAAACTCGCCTTTAAATCCGACCTCTTCAAAACCATCAATAACATTTGCAACATCGGACAATTTAATTGAGCTGCCGTCGGGATTAGCTCGCAAAGTAAGTTGTTCATAGTCATCACGGTTATACGCTTGCGCCTGTGTTCGCAACAACACATCACCACTACTGGTTTTTAAATGGCCGGCGGGTAAATCTAAAGAGGCCGAGCGCACAGCACTGCTGACCTCGTCAAAATTTAAATCATACTCATGTAAGCTGGTTTCAGATAATTCTATCGACAACTCATCATTACGTGCATTAACTAATTCAACTTGGGTAATGGATTTAATTTCAGTGAGCTCATCACGCACTGTTTCTGCAATGTTTTTTAATGTGCGCTCATCAACATCACCCGACACCACCACACTTGCCACACTACTTTTAATACTTATTTCGCGCACAATCGCACGCTCAGCCTGCTCGGGAAATGTTGAAATGGTATCTATGCGCGATTTAATTTCATCCCTAATTTCCCGTGCATTATAATTTGATTCAATGCTGGCAATCACATTGCAAACACTATCTGAAGCACGCGTGGTTAATTTTTTTATGCCTTCGATATCAAATAAATTTTCTTCAATACGAATACAAATAGTTTTCTCAACTTCTTTGGGGGATGCGCCGGGAAAAGCCACACTGACACTAACTTTATCTAAAGAAATATTAGGAATTAATTCTTTGCGCGTAGATTGTAACGATAGCAACCCTGCCACTACAATTAAAAGCATCACCAAATTGGCAGCCACTTGATTTTCAGCAAACCAGTAAATAAGTTTATTCATTGGTTGTTGAATTAAATAATACAGGCGATACCAACATACCATTTAATGGATAGTCGATAGTATTTCTAATGATTTTATCACCTGCGATTAAATTTCGTTTTTTTGAATCATCCTCATTCTTATTGCTATTTAAATAAATAAAATCACGATCTTTTGTTATTACATTAACGGTAATAATTTGTAATTTATTTTCTTTATCAATCAACCAAACATGTTGATTATTACGCAATACCGAACGAGGTAATTTAAATAATTTTTTTTGTATACCCAACAACTTCGCCTTTACAAACATACCTGGTGTTAGTGGTGGTCGATTTATAAATTGTGGATTTTTCTTGTAAGGCTCGCTAACTTCTGCCACTAAATAAACCAAACGATTTCGAATATCTATTTCACCTTCTGTATGGCTAAAACTTGCACTCCACTGGAATTTTTTTGATGCATATTCAGAATATAAAGTTACATTCAACACATCTAATTGTTTATCATTACCTCGCAACTTAATACCCAACAACTCCGTTTGTTGCAAACTTAATGGCAGCCTTACATTCACGCTTTCGACTGAATAAATATCGGCTAACAAAGTGCCTACACTTACATACTGCCCAATATCAACCTGCTTACTCACTACTCGCCCATCAAACGGCGCAATTACGCGCGTGCGCTGCATTTGCAATCGAGAAATTTCTAAATCTGCCTGTGCTGCCTGTAAACTAGCTTGAGCTTCGGCTAGCTGCGGTTTTCGCAAAGCATAGGCGTTGGATTTTGATGGGTCACGGCCAATTTGCTGCAAATCATATTTAGCCTGCGTCGCTTCTGTTTGTGCTTTTACCAAGCGCTGCTTTGCTGCGGCAACCTGCGCTTGTGCTCGGCGCATGGCTAATCGATAATCCGTATCATCAATGCTTAATAATAAATCGCCTTTTTTAAAAAAGCCGCCAGCAAATTTTAAATTCGCCATTTGGGTAATGCGCCCGCTCACCTCAGCAATCAGCTTAATATTTGTTTTGGCTTTAATGCTGCCCTGTGAAATAACGGGCACTGCAGTAAGTTGTGAATGAGCCACAATATATTCGGCTACCGGTAATTCATTTTTAAGCTGCTTTTTTTCTGCTTCAGGTTTAAATGCTGTTAGAAAATAAGCGACAAGAAATGCTATAGAAAGTATGCCAATAACAATCGGCCACTGTTTTTTTGATGGAAAATTATTTATATTTTGTGAGTTTTTATTTTGCATACGCCATTTACATTTTATGAATTAGGCTTAATTAACTCAACGCCATCATTTTTATCTTCTGTGAGTAGCTCTACTTTTTCAATTTTCTCAAATTTTGAGCTGATTTTTTTCGCAGATGTGTTTACATCATTTACATCTTTATTCGCTTGCGCAATATGTTTTGATAGATTATCCATTCGCGTTTGAAAGCGTGAAAAATCTTTTGCCAGTGAAACTAAATGTTCTTGTATTAAATGCACCTGCTTGCGCGTGGCGCTATCTTTTAAAACCGCCCGAGCTGTAGTTAACACGGCCATTAAGGTGGTGGGCGACACTAGCCATACTCTGGCACGCTGTGCTTCTTCTACCAAACCATAATGATGCGCGTGAATTTCGGCAAACACCGCTTCTGCGGGAATAAACATCACTGCACCATCAGAGGTTTCACCGCTAATAATATATTTACTGGCAATATCATTAATGTGTTTTTTAATATCTTTTTTAAATTGCTTTTCTGCCACTAGCCGGTCTGCTTCGCCACTCTCTAAATCGGTTATTTTTCTAAATGATTCAAGCGGAAATTTAGAATCGATCGCAATATTACCACTGGGTTCGGGTAAAAATAACATGCAATCTACGCGTGTGTTATTGCTTAAGGTATGCTGGAATGAAAAACTATTTTCTGGCATAACATTGCGCACCAGTGAGTTTAATTGCACTTCACCAAAGGCGCCGCGCGAGCGCTTATCAGCTAACACTTCTTGTAGACTAACCACACTGCCAGAAAGTTCGGTTATTTTTTTCTGCGCTTCATCAATCATGGCAAGGCGCTTAACTACATCGGCAAAGGTGGCGGTGGTTTTTTCAAAGCCTTCGTTAAGTCGTTTATCCACCTGCCCGGAAATTTCTTTTAAGCGCTCATCCGTTGAGCGAGTTAAGGCATCAACTTTTTTGCCGAGTTCATTACCATTTTGTAGTAGCGCTTCACTAAGTTGTGCTCGCACTTCAGCCATGCCCTGGGTTAAATTTTCTTGTTGTATTTTTAATGCTTCAAGTTGACGCGCATCGAATGATTCGCGGTGTTTATTTAAATTTTGTTGTAATACATCATTACTGCTATTTAATCTTTCCGATAACAAATGACTTAACTCACCAATGCGGCGCTCTTGCGCACTTTTTAATTCAGCAATGCGTTCAATCATAGCATGCTGCATTTCTGACATTTGCTGTAATTGTTGCTGCTTTGCATCATTGGTTTGTTCTTGTTGATTTTGTAACAAGGTATTTTTAAGTTCATTAAATTGCAGCTTTAGGCTTCGCAAAATAAACAGTAAACTTATTACTAACGCCGCTAAAATCACACCTGCAATAATCATTAATTCGTTATTCATAAATTCTCATATTTTTTATTACTCATAGCGACAGCATGAAATTTCTCACCAAACAACGTAACATAACATTATGTTTACTATTTTACTTAGCGATGTTGCAACGCTGGACATTATCAACCAGCTTCCCGAATACCCAGCCGAAGACAGTGAAGTGCGCACCGTAGCACAACACATTCAAACCGGCGGCAATGCCAGCAATAGTGCCATTGTAATGCAGCAACTGGGTTTAAACACGCATTTATTCGCCAGCCGTGCAAATGATAATAATGCCCAGCAAATTTTCTCATCGCTCGCAAGCCGTCACATTAATAGCGCTTTTTGTCCCGTACACAAAACCGGCTCAACACCTACCTCTTACATTACGCTTAACACATCAAATGGCTCGCGCAGTATTGTGCATTTTCGTGATTTGCCCGAACTACATGCTGATGAGTTTACTGCGTTATCACTCAACAATATTGATTGGTTTCATTTTGAGGCACGCGCCTGCGAGCAGTTATTAATAGAGACCTTTGCACGATAGAATCACAAGTAAAAATGGCTAAAATTTCACTGCTTTTCGTTAGAAAACTTATCAATATCTAGATATTAACTGCGTTTCCTGCCTCAATCAGTAAAATTTTAACGCATTTTTCTTTTGCGCCTCTATCGTGCAAAGGTCTCTAATAATGCTAAAACACGCTGCTGGTTTTTCCAAACCTATTTCACTAGAGCTGGAAAAAGATCGCCCCGCTATAAATGAGTTAATGCCTCATGCCGATATATTACTTATCTCTAAGCCCTTTGCTTTAAGCAGAGGTTTTAGTGATGCCAAACAATGTTTACAATACTTTGCACAAAAATTCCCAGCTAAAATACTGACCTGCACTTGGGCCGCATGGTTGGCGTATCAATCTAATATTTTTCACCAATCAGCTTTTAATTTTAATGCTATTATTGAAGCGCTGGGCGCTGGTGATATATTTAATGTTGGATTTATTAGCGCATTGATAAAGCAAAAAAATCCACAGCAAGCACTAACATTTGCCTGTAAACTAGCCCCCAATAAATGCGCCCAACAAGGGTTTGATAAATTAACTATCCCTCATTAATTTCATACTTTTATTTTTGGAAACACTTAATTATGTCTGAACGTCTCTGCCATATCGATGATTTAAGCGACCCCGGCGCAAAAGGCTTTACCCTCAAACAACACCGCAAAGAACGCCTATTATTTTTGGTAAAAAAAGACAACCAAGTTTATGCCTATGAAAACCAGTGCCCCCATGCAGGCATTAACCTTGAATGGCAAGAAGATGATTTTCTGGATTTAGACAAAGCTTACATACAATGTTCGGTGCACGGTGCGCTGTTTAATATTGAAAGCGGTGATTGTGCGGGTGGCCCCTGCAACGGCGAAGGCTTAACCGCTATTAATATCGAAACCGATACCGAGGGTAATATTTATTTACTCGCCTAGAGCAATTAACTAGCGCTTAACTATGCAGCACTTTTTAAACTTTTTCCCGCTTCCGCAATGACAGAGCTCATTTCTATTCGGCAAAATATTTTTATGTTGAGCAACAGAATCTATCTGCTCACCATCCACATAAAACCACTCACCTGCTTCCAGTACAAAACGGCTACGCTCATGTATTTGCCCCATTTCACCCGAAAACCGATACGAAGCGATAAACTCTACATAAGCGGTTTTATCTTTTGTGTCGCGGCAAGTTAACACTTTTAAACCACACCATTTTTGCGATGGATTGAGTTCAAGCTGAGCTGGCCTAGTGCTAAAATGCCAACTTTTAAGAATATATTTTGCCTTGCCAAGGGCATAGCCACTATAGCGAGAGCGCATTAGCTGCTCTGCACTCTGGGCTTTAATATCGCCTTCAATAACCCCCAAACAACACCGTGTTAAGGGTTTTGCACTACCACAGAGGCAAACTAACTTGCTGTTTTTTATCAACTTACTCATAAGGTGCTGATTTTAATATTATTAAGCAACTTGTCTAGTTATTGCGCCATATCTATCTTTTTATATCCTATAGTATTGACTTTCTAATCATCAAATCGTATTGTAAGTGAACGGTCACTAACTTGACCCAAAACTTATTCAATTACTTTATTAAGGAGAAACCTATGAGTTTCGATGCTGAACTAGACGCTAAAGGCCTAAACTGCCCACTTCCTATCCTACGTGCAAAGAAAGCTATCTCTGCATTATCTGCTGGTCAGGTACTAAAAATTATCGCAACTGACCCAGGCTCAGTAAAAGATTTCGAAGCATTCTGCAACCAAACTGGCAACGAGTTACTTTCAAGTGCTGAAGCTGGTGGTGCTTTTGAATTTATGATTAAAAAGTCTTAATTGACAATTTAATTTTAAAAGGCATCTGCTCTTGTTTTAACCCTATATTTTAATTTGGGCTCTTAACCTAGCAGGTGCCTTTTTAATTTTTCCTACCCTAAAAAGCACCTATTTTGACTAAACGACTTTCCGCTGAAGAGCGTCGCGCCTCAATCATTACGGTTGCTAAACGCCTGTTTGCACACAGTGGTTTTCATGGCGTATCCATTGATGAAATTGTTAAAGAAGTTGGTGTAAGCCCAGCCATTCTTTATCGACATTTTGAATCTAAAGACGAACTTTACGAAGCGGTACTACAAGAATTTTCCGCCACTCGTGAATCTTATGTTGATGCAGTAGTAGCAGATGATAATGGTTTTGAACAAGTGCTGCGCGGTATGACAACCGTTTTTGTGTCGAGCATAATGAACCACCCTGATATGCTTAAAATGGAAATGCATTCTCAACTCGAAGGCTCTGAAGCCAGCCAGGAATTTTTTTTAAATCGCTGGAAAAGTTTTACCGACTATATCGAATTTAATCTTAATGAGCTACAATCACAAAAAAAAATTAAACCGATTAATGCTAAAGCAGCGGCATTAATTTATCAGGGTATTATTCGCGAAGTGCTATTACAAAAATGCATGCAATCAACCGATCGCTTTATCGACACGCCGATTGCTATTTTAGTGGATGATGTAATTACTCTGTTTATGAAAATAATTGAAGTTAACTAAAAAACACTCAACCTTAAGGACGTTAAACTCATGCTAACTAAGTTCACTCTTGCTTTTTTTCTATTGATCATTTCATTCAATACATTTGCCACCAACCCACAAATTAAAATTATAACCAATCAAGGCAATATTGAATTAGAACTCTATTCAGACAAGGCTCCCAAAACAGTCAAAAACTTTTTAAATTATATTAATAGTGGGCACTACTCCAATACTGTTTTTCACCGCGTAATAAAAGGCTTTATGATTCAAGGCGGCGGCTTTGACACTCGCCTTCAAAAGAAGCCAACCGAACAGCCCATTACAAATGAAGCCGATAACGGCCTTAAAAATGAACGTGGCAGTATTGCCATGGCACGCACTAATATTCCGCACTCGGCTACCGCGCAATTTTTTATTAACACCGCAAATAACAAATCACTTAATCACCGTGGAAAAAATATAGATGACTGGGGTTATGCAGTTTTTGGAAAAGTAACCGAAGGCATGAATGTTGTAGACCGTATTGAAAATAGTAGAACGGGTGCCAAGGCTCCATTTCGTCGCGATGTTCCAGTAGAAAATATTGTAATACAAAAAATTGAAATTATTTCGGAACAAGCTCAGTAGACTAACTCAGCATTTATGAACTAAAAATCGTTTAAAATAATTCATAGCCACTAAACTCTATCCTTTGGTTCGTAAATGCGAATTCATTCGCACGGCACTATGGAAAACAATAATGTGCGAATAAATTTGTAATACAAGTTAACGGGGCAACTGTGGCTGATTATATAAAACCATTGCCTAACGTTTTTCGCGGCACCGACACATAATTACCCTGCACATAATCAATCCCACATATTTTAAGCAACCGTAATATTTCTGGGCTTTCCACATACTCGGCCACCGTATACCGCCCCAATGAATGGGCAACATCGTTCATGGCGGTTACAATAGCTCTATCAATAGAGCCTCTAGCCATGTCTTGAACAAACTGACCGTCAATTTTTACGAAGTCTGCCGGTAAACATTTTAATTGTGAAAAAGAGCAAAAACCCGAACCAAAATCATCTAATGAAAAGCGACAGCCTAACCATTTCATTTCATCAATAAACTGACTTGCCGATTCAAAATTTGCAATCGCACAGGTTTCGGTCACTTCAAAAATTAATGATTGCGGATCAATATCATATTCTTTTAATAAGCTTTTAATTTTGTGCAAGCTATCTTCGGCATTTAATGTATGCCCCGATAGATTAATTGAAAAAGAAATATTGCTTCTTTCTTTTTGTAAATATTGCAGCGTTTCAAAAGCTTTATTCATTACCCACATATCCACTTCACACATTAAGTTAAAACGCTCTGCGGTGGGAATAAACGAATCGGGATAATATAAACTTCCATTATCATCCAGCATTCTCAATAAAATTTCATAGTGCAATTTATTATCTTTATTATTGGCATACTGCTCCCAAATAGCACCATCTTCTGCGGGTAAGCGATTTAAATTGACACAGCCTAAATCGAGAATAGGTTGGTAATGTAAAATGAATTTGTTTTTTTCCATGGCATCGCGTAGTCGTTGCGACCAACCCAACTCGCTGCCCATTACATTTTTTTCATCATTATTTTGTTCATATAAATGTGATTGATTTCTGCCGCTACGTTTAGCAATATGGCAAGCAATGTCTGCATTGGCCAGCACATCACCCGAGGTTACTTTGTTATTTTCAATTAATGCAATACCAAAGCTACCATTCACATTATAACTTTCACCCGCATAGGAAAAATTACATTTTTCTAACACGGTGCGAAATGTTTCGGTCACCACAACCGCCGAGTCTTCATCCACATCTTTTAAAATAATTGCAAACTCATCACCACCTAATCGTGCAAGCACATCTTTAGGTCTTAACTTGGCCGATAATAATTTTGCAATTTCAACCAATAACTTATCGCCTGCATCATGTCCGGCGGTATCATTAATATATTTAAATCGATCTAAATCTAAATACACTAATGCACTGATTTCATCATCAGACTTTACTCGATTCACTTCTGAATCTAACTGATCTTCAAAATAACGTCGATTACATAAGCGAGTTAAATGGTCGTGGGTAGCTTGCCAATGTAATTTTTCTTCGAGCATTTTTCGTTGCGAAATATCTCGAAAAGCAATGACTGAACCTTCTTGTTTATCATTTATGTTTAAGGGATACACGGTACATTCAACCGGCACTGGTTTGCCCGACTCATGTTTAAATGCGGTTTCCCAACAGCGCAGCTCTACACTATTTCCATAGGCGCGATATAATCTGTCGCTATTTAAAAACTCTTCGTTTACATTGAAGTGAAATGCATCTTTGGCTTTTTTACCAATCACCATCGATGATTCAAATTTACCAATAATATTTAATGCGGCGGGATTGACAAATGTTACATTGCCATCATTATCAACACCGTAAACACCTTCGCCTACCGACTCTAAAATACTGGCTAGGCGTTCGCGCTCTGCTTCAATATGATTTTGCACTTCAATAAAACGGCTCATGGATGCAATGCGCGAAAGAAATAATTCTTCTGCTTCGTTTTTAAACATACATTCAACCGCACCGGCTTGCAGGCAATCTTTAATTACCTCATCGAGATAGGTGCCGGTAATAACCGCGGTGCGAATTTTTGAAGTGCGCTCATCATCACGTAATTTTTGACAGAGTACATAGCCATTTTTATCTGGCATAAAATAGTCAACAATCGCCAAATCAAATGTTTGCTGCGTTGCCATGTCAAAGGCTTCATCAACTGAACTGGCGGTTTCGGTTATATAACCATTTCGATTTAATAAGCGTTGGTAATAATGCCGAATACTCACAGAATCATCGACAAATAAAATGCGGATTGGATTTTTTAATGAGCTCACCGGGTGGCGATGCTCTTGTATCACTTCAGGACCAAGCAATTTTTGTAACGTCGCGACTGACTCTTGATAATTTTCCCATGGAATCAAAGCCGTATAACGCCGCCGACTCATCCAATTAAGCACATCTATTTCTGCATCATTGGATAAAACCAGCACCGGCATTTCGGAAAATTGCACACCTTCCATTAACTCAACTAAGCGATCTACCTCTTTGTGCTGGTCGTAATTGGGCCAGCCAATAATCACCGCTTGGAAATTATTTTCCAGCTCTTCTAGTTTTTCATAGGCCGCATCAAAACTATCCAACGCCAATAAATTAAAGCCCTGCTTTTGTAAAATTTTGACCAAGATATATCTTAATGTTGCGGACTCTTCAACCAGAAGAATTTGCTGCGTTTCACTCTCAACTACCATTATTTGAGTAACCTTTAAAACTTCACTCATTTAGATAATGAGCTTAGAAATTCCCTGTTGTTTTAACATTGCTGAACTTTAAATTAACACGCAGTACACGTTATTTAAGCGCCCATACTTTAAAGAATAGTAGCTCTTAAGCCTGACTACCAGCCAATTGTTGATTTTGTTCGATTCTTCGCCGCAGCCAACCACTGGCAACTGCCGCGGTTAATATACACCAAACCGCAAACAAAGCACCTGGTAGCGCCGCTTCTGCGGGAAAGTGTTTAAGCGCCAGCGCCACTCCCATACCGGCATTTTGCATGCCCAACTCTATCATTAAGGTAATGCGATACAAATGACTAAAGCCATAAAGCTTTGCCAGCCACCAACCTATTAGGTAACCGAGTGCATTTATCAACACTACTCCCAACATAATCGGCATTGCCATTTGTGCAATGCGCGCTTGGTTTGCCGCCACCGCATAACTACAAATTATTATAATTGCCAACGCCGCCACACCCGGCGCAATATCGCGTGCCGTTTGTAGGTGATGCCCTAAGCTTTTTTGAATAAGCAAGCCCAGTAAAAGTGGCAGCAGTACGGTTTTAACAATCGTCATTGTTAATGGCCAAAATTCCACCGGCATTATCGCACCACCTAACCACTCTACTAAAAAAGGTGTTAATAATGGTGACATTAAAGTAGCCACCGTAGTGAGTGTTACCGAAAAAGCCACCGCCCCACCGGCTAAATACACAATCACATTACTGGCCATCGCACCGGGGGCGCAGCCAACAATAATAAAGCCAATTGCCACCGCTGGGCTAAACCCGGGGTATTGAGCGACTATCCACACCAACAACGGCATCACGCTAAACTGGCTAAATACACCCAACGCCACTCGCTTGGGCTGCACCACTTCGGCCTTTAAATCTGCCACATCCAGCACCAGCCCCAACGAAAACATAGTGGCAGCAAAAAACCACAAAAAGTAATCTTTAAAAATGAGAAAGGCTGGCGGATAAAAATACGCCAGTAGCGCACCCGAAAAGGTTAATAGTGCGAGCTGGCGTGAAATGAAGTGAAATATTTTTTTCATAATAAGCGGTGTTAATAAAATGTGGCTCAGCTTACCCTATTGTTATTTTTTACTCCCAACTAATTTTATAACCGCCAGTTCATACAACGTTATCTCATTTTACTTTGGCAAATTTATTTAATCATGTGATTTCTCCCTTTGAGATAGGTAGAATGGCCTAAATATAATTGACAGGAATCGAACGTGAGCAATACTTCTAACTTTCCTTGGCTACGCATGCGCCGTATGCGCCGTGATGATTTCAGCCGCCGCTTAATGCGTGAAACTCAATTAAGTGCCGATGATTTTATTTACCCGTTATTTGTACTCGAAGGTAAAAATCAACGCGAAGCGGTGCCCTCCATGCCGGGGGTTGAACGATTGAGTATTGACCTAATTCTTGAAGAAGCAAAACAGTGTGTTGAATTAGGCATTCCCGTTATTGCCCTGTTTCCAGTTGTGGGTGCGGATAAAAAATCGCTAGAGGCTGCCGAAGCCTTTAACCCCGATGGCCTGGCTCAGCGAGCGGTGCGCGCATTAAAAGAAGCCTATCCACAACTTGGCATAATGACCGATGTTGCCCTCGACCCCTTTACCACCCACGGCCAAGACGGCTTAATTGATGACAGCGGCTATGTGCTTAACGATGAAACCAGCGAGGTATTATGCAAGCAGGCTATTTCTCACGCCGCCGCCGGTGCAGATATTGTTGGCCCATCGGATATGATGGATGGGCGCATCGGTGAAATTCGTGAAGCACTAGAATCCAGCGGCTACATTTATACTCGCATCCTCGCCTACTCGGCAAAATACGCCTCCCATTTTTACGGCCCATTTCGAGATGCGGTTGGCTCAGCCGGCAACTTAAAAGGCGGCAATAAAAACACCTATCAAATGGACCCCGCCAACACCGATGAAGCGATTCGCGAAGTAGCACTCGACTTACATGAAGGCGCCGACATGGTAATGGTAAAACCGGGCATGCCGTATTTAGATATTGTGCGACGCGTTAAAGATGAATTAAAAGTACCGACTTATGCCTATCAAGTTAGTGGTGAATACGCCATGTTAAAAGCCGCCGCACAAAATGGCTGGCTCGATGAAAAAGCCTGCGTATTAGAATCATTACTGTGTTTTAAGCGCGCCGGTGCCGATGGCATTCTCACCTACTTTGCAAAAGATGCTGCACGTTGGCTGCAAGAAACTTAAGCGCCACTTAGATATCAAAATAAAAAACATGACTGATTATTACGCCGTTATTGGCAACCCTATTTCTCACAGTAAGTCACCCATTATTCACACAGAATTTGCACGCCAAACTCAACAGCAATTAAGTTATACCGCCGAGTTAGTTGAAATGGGCGAAGTTAAAAACTTTGTTAAATATTTCAGCGAAAAAAATGGCAAAGGTTTAAATGTAACCGTGCCATTTAAACTTGATGCCTTTGAACTGGCAACAGAATTAAGTGAACGCGCACAGCGTGCCGGTGCGGTTAATACATTAACCTTAAAAAATAATAAAATTATTGGTGACACCACAGATGGCATTGGCCTATTAAATGATTTAACTAAAAATCATTTACAAACCATTAAAAATAAAAACATATTAGTAGTGGGTGCAGGCGGTGCAGTGCGGGGAGTGTTGGAACCTTTGTTAATGGAATCACCAAACAAGCTAACACTTGTTAATCGCACCGTATCAAAAGCCCAACAACTCGCCGATGATTTTTCTAGCTTTGGAAATATTAATGCATGCAGCTTTAACGAATTAACAAATAAAAAATTCGACATTATTATTAATGGCACATCAGCGAGCTTAAGCGGAGACTTACCCCCTCTGCCCAACAACTGCTTTAGCGATAATGCTTGTGCTTACGATATGATGTATGCAAAACAGCCAACCGTGTTTATGCAATGGGCACAGCAACAAGGTGCTAAAGTTATTTTAGATGGCTTAGGTATGTTAGTTGAACAAGCCGCAGAATCTTTTTTTATTTGGCGCGGCGTGCGCCCACAAACGGCTGATGTAATTAAGCTATTACGTGGGGAAAATTAAAACTAAAAAACATTTTTGCACAAAATAATTTATATAATAAAAATAACCCTTGTCACCCCACTTGTCACCCCACTTATCACCCCAGCGTACTTATGACTAGGATTCAACGACTGTTTAAACGATAATAAGCCACTGGATGTAACAACAAACAGGCTAGGGTATAACCACCTGCATTTCTGCCAATTTCCAAGCGGCAACACCACCATTAATATTTTTTACATTTTTAAATCCCATTTGCTGCATAACCAATGCCGCCATCGCTGAACGCCCCGATGTTGCACACAACAACAACCACTTTTTATTTCTATCTTGCATTACGGCACTTTTGCCTGGATATTGATGATCGCTTGCCGCTTCCAAAATTCCACGCGGCAAATTCATTGCACCATCAATTGTACCAGCTGCATATTCTGCCGGCTCTCTAACATCTAAAACCTGATAGCCTTCATCTAACAATGCAACAACATCGCTAACTTCAACTTCTGTTATTTGTGATTTTGCATTTTTAACAAAATCCATTAAGGTTTTTTCTTCATTCATTAAGTTATCTCTGCTTATTATTGAGGCAGAAATAAAGAATACCCGAGCGAGGCAGTATATTGTAAGTGCGAATTTATTCGCACCTACAAATTCATTAGGGTTATTCTTTTCATCTGACTCGTTAGTAAATTATTAATTGTTATTGTTTAGGGGTGGCGCTTCTGTTGGTGCACTATATTCAAATTCACTCTGATCTATAATATTTCCGCCCTCATCTAAAACAGATACTTGCCATTTACCCAGCCAACTCGGCAACATGTTTTTACTTGACCAAGTACGCCAACGATTTGCACTTACTTGAAAATTCACTTCTGCCATGATTTTCCCATTATATTCCCAACGATGCGTTATAACACGACCATTGAGACCTGTGATTTCAGTGAAAAAATAAACTCGAAGTACATCGGCTGAAATATTTTTTAATTCGGTTAGCGGCTCTTTATTAACAATTTCTGTTGTGAATGCGCTTCTAGAAATTCCTGCTGCTTGCACGCCAACAGATAAAAACATAAAAAATAGACATAAAAAATTTATTATTATTTTCATTTTAATTTCCTCGCTTTAAAAAATTAGAATTTATAGATAGTCATTTTTTAACTTTACATAGTGTTGCGCAGAATACGATAAAAAATCTTTTTCTTTTTGCTTTAGTTCACGTACAACTCTTGCGGGTGTGCCCACATATAAATAACCACCTTCCAATTCTTTACCTGGCGATACAACACTGCCCGCCCCTATCATTGCACCTTTTTTAATAACTGCACCATCAAGCACTACCGAACCCATCCCAATTAAACATTCATCTTCAATTGTGCAGGCATGCAGCACTACATTATGCCCAACGGTTACATCTGAACCAATAACTAGTGCATTGCCTTGCGGACTTAGCGGGCCTTTATGAGTAACATGCAGCACACTGCCATCTTGAATATTAGTACGATCGCCAATACGAATATAATTTACATCACCACGAATCGCGACCATTGGCCAAACCGAACAGTCATTGCCCATTACCACATCACCAATAATACAGGCGGCGGGATCAATATAAGTTTGCTGCCCAATCGTTGGGGAAATATTTTTGAAGGGTCTTATGTTATTCATATAAATGTTTAAAATTTTTATTTAATAAATAAATATGTTAATAAAGATTAACCCGCTAAGCCACTTTATGAAAGTGAAATTATTTAATTTATGCTAACAAGCCAGTTATAAATAATACCCTTAAAAAACAGTAAGTGCGAATTCATTCGCACAAAAATATATACATGTTTTGAGTATTCTTTATTTCTGTCTCGTAATAAATTTGGTTTTACAACTAAACGGGCATGCTTAAAAACTTATCTTTATCATGCTCACCTGATTGCTGCCTTAATAAAGCAGCGCGAATGGTTTCCATTAAGTCATCGGTAGATGACATTTCATTAATGACTTTTTTATCAATCCAAAGTTTTAACTCATTTTTATTTTTAACAAAAATGGCTGGGAGCTCTGCATCTTTTATATTTTGATTTAAGCTGTATTGCTGTATAAATTCGTTGCGATGTAAAAACTCAATTTCCGCATCCAAGTCATCTAAAAATGTTGTCCATTCTTCATGGGCCTGAAAGTAGCCATGGGTGAGATTACATAAATTACATTGATAAGTGCTAGGTGAAAATAATTTATGAGCGATATCTGAAAGGGTGTTAAAAACACCACTATCTGCGTTATATACAAAAATCAAGTTCATAAAAATTTTACTCGCTTATTTTAAAAGACTCATTTTATAACCATTATTATAGCTAAAACATAGTAACTTACTCTGTTTTAATCGTTTTTATCTTTAGGCTTCAATCAGAAAACTCAACGGGGTATCCGGCACTTTTCCACTCTGGAAAGCCCTCCTCTAAACGACTTGCCTTTACGCCTTTTTCACGCAATATTTGCACCGCATCAAATGACAAAATACAGTGTGCACCTCGACAATAAGCCACAACCTCTTGCTGCGGATCTAATGTTTGCAAATACTTCTCTAGCTCGGCCGTTGCAATATTAAGCGCACCCGGCACGTGTCCCGCAGCAAACTCCAACGGCGGCCTCACATCTATTACGGTCACCAACCCTTGCTTTACGCGCTGCATTAATTCATCTCTTGGAACCGGCTCTAACTCATCCTTCACCGTTAAAAAAGTATCTACCAACTGATTCACATCCGCAATATGGCGTTCACCCACCTGCCTAAATACGTTCAGTAAATCCACCACATCATCACCACTAATGCGGTAAAACACTTTTAAGCCCTGCTTCGAGCTGCTCACCAGCCCAACCTGACGCAGTTGCTGCAAGTGCTGTGAAGTATTGGCGACACTCAAGCCCGCCACCTTTGCCAGCTCATCCACGCTGCGCTCGGCTTGCGCGAGAAGCTCCAACAACTCTAGGCGATTGCCATTACTTAGCGCCTTACCCACCCGTGCAAATTGAGCAAATAACTCTTGCTTGAACATTATTTTCTCCAAATTAAATTTACGCGTTTTAAAGCCTTTTTTCGATAAACTTAAAATCAACAGTCATCTAGCAGCCTATTGAAATAACAGCATTCTCATGACTTTAATGTCTATGACTCAAGCAACCGTTTAGCCTTAACTCAATATCGACGCTTGACACCACTACTAATTTCAGTCAATACTTCATATTCAAGCAATCAATTGAATAGTTTTCCTATTGGAATTATAGTCTAGTCTCCCAGTATTAGGCAAACTATTCGCATTAACGAGAAGCCACTATGCCAGAAAATAGCTACCCCATATTCGCCTTTATCTCACAAAATGAAACCACCCTGCGCCTAAGCTTTTTTATTGGCATGCTGATTTTAATTGGCCTGTGGGAAATACTCGCACCGCGCCGCGCACCCAAAGTATCTAAATTATTACGCTGGGGCAATAATTTAGGCCTAGTATTTCTTAACAGTTTTTTACTGCGCCTTATTTTTCCTGTTGCCGCCGTCGGCATGGCGACATTTGCACAGCAACATGGCTGGGGCATTTTAAATTATTATGCCATTCATCCTCTGCTGGCCATTGGTATTTCCATTATTGTCATGGATTTTATTATTTACTTGCAACACGTACTCGTACACGCGGTTCCTATTTTATGGCGCTTACATCGAGTACATCATGCAGACTTAGATTATGACGTAACCACCGGCGCGCGCTTTCACCCCATTGAAATTATTATATCCATGTTAATTAAATTTGCTGTTATTGTTGTGCTTGGCCCACCGGTGGTGGCGGTGATTATTTTTGAAATTACCCTAAATACCATGGCCATGTTTAATCACGGCAACATTGGCTTGCCCGCATGGCTAGATAAATTTCTGCGCTATTTTGTGGTAACACCGGATATGCATCGCATACACCATTCCGTTGAAGATGATGAAACCAACAGTAATTTTGGCTTTAACTTAAGCGTTTGGGATCGCCTGTTTGGCACGTATCGAGAAGCCCCCCGCGCTGGACAACTCGACATGCAAATTGGCATTCATTCGTTTAACAATGTAAAACAAACCAATTGGATTAGCGGCATGTTAATAATGCCGTTTATTGGAAAAATAAGCGGCTATGTTATTAACCGGCGAAATTGGAAAGCGCCTAAATAAATTTTATTTAAACAAATAACAACACTCCCCCACAGGAATAAACATGAATTCAAAATTCGCTCGCATCAGCCTATTTGCCATTATTATATGCGGCATTACACTCGGTATAATTTATCGTCAACACCTCGACCCCAACGCACTACAAAACTGGATTGAAAATGCCGGTAACGGCGCGCCTCTTTTATTTATGCTGATTTATATTTTAGGTACGGTTTTTTTCTTACCCGGCTCTATCCTCACGTTACTTGGCGGCGCACTCTTCGGGCCCATTATTGGCACGCTCATTAACCTCACCGCCGCTACCATTGGTGCAATCATTGCATTTTTTATTGCACGATTTCTAGGTGCCAACTGGGTCGCTAAAAAAATGGCCACAGGTAATGATGGTCGCCTAAAACAAATTATTAACGGCGTAGACAATGAAGGCTGGCGCTTTGTTGCCTTTGCTCGATTAGTGCCGCTGTTTCCATTTAATCTTTTAAACTACGCACTGGGCTTAACTAAAATTAGTTTTAGCCAATACAGCATTGCAACCTTTATTTGCATGTTTCCCGGCGCATTAGCTTATACCTATTTAGGCTATATTGGCAAAGAAGCCGCCACCGGTGGAGAAGACCTTATTCAAAAAGCTCTGCTCGCACTCGCCTTACTTGCCATCGTTGCATTTATTCCACGCTTGATTAACAAGTACCGCAAAGTTAATATGTTAGATATTGAAACGCTCAAAGCACAGTTAGATAACAAACAAGATTTATTATTACTAGACGTTAGAAGCGCCGCCGATTATATTGGCGAACAAGGCCATATAGAACAAGCAATATTATTACCGCTAGAAGAATTAAAAAATCGAGCACCTGAACTTAATGCCTTTAAAAATAAACCCGTTATTACAATATGCCGTACCGATAAACGCTCCAGCGAAGCGGCAAAAATATTAACTAACTTAGGTTTTGAAAATGTACAAGTCGCACGCATGGGCATGACGGATTGGCACAAACACCAATACCCCATAAAAAGTTAAATTTAAAAATTAAATAGAAACCTTTTCACGAGGCATACTTCATCATCTCCGAATGCTTTTTAGTGTTTCGTGAAAAGCACTCAAATACATATTTTAGGCGCGTATGCACAACACCAAACCCTTACTACTCGAAACTGATTTTCCAAAATTACAGCGCAACCAACTCAACACACTGCAAGTAAACCTTGGCTATATTTGCAACCAAAGCTGCCAGCACTGCCATGTTAATGCTGGGCCAAAGCGCACAGAAACCATGTCGCTAGAAAATATTAATGCTATTTTAAATTTCATTAAATCTAACAATATAAAAAAACTCGATTTAACCGGTGGCGCACCAGAACTAAATCAACATTTTCGCTATTTAGTGAGCGCAGCCCGTGCACTTAATGTTGATATTATCGACCGCTGCAATCTCACTGTTTTAAGCGAAGATAATCAACAAGATTTAGCGATTTTTTTAGCTGACAATCAAGTCGAAGTTGTTGCATCACTACCTTGTTACAGCAAAAAAAATGTTGACCAACAACGGGGCAAGGGTGTGTTTGATAAAAGCATTCACGGTTTACAAATACTCAACCAACTCGGTTACGGAAAAGCAAACAGCCAACTTATTTTAAATTTAATGTACAACCCAATGGGGGCTTTTTTACCCCCCTCACAAGTGATATTAGAACAAGAATATAAAGAAAAATTACTTACCGATTTTAATATTGAATTCAGCCATTTATTTACCTTAACCAATATGCCCATTATGCGATTTGGCAGCACGCTAGTTAGCAAAGGTGAATTTGAATCCTATATGGATTTATTAAAATTCAATCACAGCAATGACAATTTACAAAACGTGATGTGTAAAAATTTAATTAGTATTGACTGGCAAGGCTATGTTTATGATTGTGACTTTAATCAAATGCTTAACATTCCCAACCAAGCTTCAACACAAAATAAAACCCATATTTCCAAACTCAGTTTAAAGCAACTTAACAACACCCCCATTCAAATTGCTGACCACTGTTATGGCTGCACTGCCGGTAGTGGCTCAAGCTGTGACGGCGCACTAAACTAAATTAATAAACATGAGCGCATTAAAATTATCTGTCATAATTCCCTGCCTCAATGAGGCCAATAACATTGTTAACACATTAATGCGCTTACAGGCTATTCGTAAACGTGGCCACGAAATTATTATTTGCGATGGCGGTAGCCACGACAACACACAAACCTTATCTACTCCACTTGTTGATAAATTTATTCATGCAAAAGCAGGCCGAGCAATTCAAATGAATGCCGCCGCCAAACATGCAAATGGTGATGTATTATGTTTTTTACATGCTGACACTCTCACACCTGAAACAGTTGATAAAATTATTCTATCGTCTTTAAATGAAAAAAATAGCTGGGGATTTTTCAGCATAAAACTCAGCAGCAAGCGCTGGCAATTTAGAATAATTGAATGGTTTATTAATAAGCGATCCCGCATTAGTTGTATTGGCACAGGCGATCAAGGTATTTTTATTAATGCCCATTTATTTAAGAGCATGTCAGGTTTTGCCGAAATAAACCTCATGGAAGACATTGAATTAAGTAAACGCTTAAAGAAAATTAATTCTCCTGTTTTTATTCATAAACATTACATTACCACCTCCAGCCGACGCTGGGAAAAACATGGCATTTTAACCACTGTTTTTTTAATGTGGAAATTGCGCTTATCTTATTTTTTAGGTGCCAATGAAAACTCACTCGCCAAGGCATACAAAAGAAATTAATTTATGCCACCAATAAACAAACAGCTCATTGTATTTTTAAAATCACCCGTGGCGGGAAAATGCAAAACTCGTTTAATTCCTTTTTTAAGCCCACAACAAGCCAGTGAGTTTTATCAATCATTAATTATAAAATGCCTAGACAATATAAAAAGCATTAAACACGTTAATGTAGCGCTATATGTTTATCCAAATATTTATCACCCTTTTATTAAAAAATTAAAAAAAATTTATAAGTTTGACATGCACCAACAGCAGGGCAACAACTTAGGTGAGCGCATGCATCATGCTATACACAGCACGTTAAAAATTTATAAAAAATGCACATTAATTGGCACCGACTGCCCTGATCTAGATACAAATTATATTAACGCCGCATTCAATGCGTTAGACAATAATGATATATGTTTTGGCCCTGCCGAAGATGGTGGTTATGTTTTAATTGCTGCGAAAAAAATACAAGCTCAACTTTTCGAAAATATAAACTGGGGAACAGCGCAGGTTTTGCAACAAAGTTTACAAAATAATAAACGCCAGCAATACAAAACAAATTTATTAAATCCACTTAAAGATATTGACACCCCGCAAGATTATTTACATTATCTATCAACCCTAAATAACAATACTCACGTCAGGAACAACCATGAATAACAAACAAGCCGATGAAGTAAGAAACAATGTGCGCGACTCATACAGCAAAGTTGCAGAAGCTGATACTGCTGGTGACTGCTGCGGTGTTGCAAATAGTTGCTGCGGCGTTTCAGACGATGACAAAATCAATCAATTAATCTCAACTCGATTAGGCTACAGCGAAGCCGATTTAATTAGTGTGCCAGAAGGTGCCGATATGGGGCTAGGCTGCGGTAACCCCAACGCACTAGCGGTATTACAAGCCGGTGAAATTGTTGTCGACCTCGGTAGCGGCGGCGGCTTTGATGCTTTTTTAGCGGCCAATGAAGTTGGAAAAACGGGCAAGGTTATTGGCGTAGACATGACACCTGAAATGATTTCTAAAGCTCGCAATAATGCCGCAAAAGCCAACTACACAAATGTTGAATTTAGGCTCGGTGAAATTGAACACTTACCTGTTGCCGATAACTCAGTTGACACGATTATGTCAAACTGCGTAATTAATTTATCCCCCAATAAACAACAAGTATTTAATGACGCCTACCGCATTTTAAAAACCGGCGGACGTTTAGCTATTTCCGATGTAGTAAGCAGCGTAGAATTACCCGATGAAATTAAAAATGATACACAACTTTATTCTGCCTGCGTAAGTGGCGCTTCAAGCATTAAAGACCTAACACAAATGATGCAAGCCGCTGGCTTTAAAAATATAAAAATCCAACCTAAAAATGAAAGTCGTGATTTTATAAAAGATTGGGCACCAGGAAGTAATATTGAAGACTATGTTGTGTCGGCAGATATACAGGCCGTTAAGTAACCCATTTAAAACTTTATACCAGTGAGTCTAAAGGGCTACTAACCGATACGCCTGGCTTATTTAAAACGTGTGTATAAATCATAGTGGTTGAAACATCTGCATGCCCCAGCAATTCTTGCACCGTTCTAATATCTGAACCCGATTCCAACAAATGCGTAGCAAATGAATGACGCAAGGCATGGCAGTTAACTTTTTTAGAGAGCCCCGTTTTATCTGCCGATTTCTTTATGCTTTTTTGCAAATTATTTTCATAAATATGATGCCTACGCACAATACCCGTTCGTGGATCTACAGAATGTCGGCTGGCTTGAAACACATATTGCCAACGCAACTCTTTTGCCGCATTAGGATATTTTTTTGCCAGCGCATTAGGCAAAAAAACCTCACCTAAACCTATTTTTAAATCCTCACTATGAATTTTTTTCACCTTATCTATCTGATTTTTAAGTGGCTCAATTAAACACTGCGGCAAGGGAACAATACGATCTTTTTTACCCTTGCCTTCTCTAATTAAAATAGTCTGATACTCAAAATCAACATCACATACCCGCAAGCGGACACACTCCATTAATCTCATACCCGCACCATATAATAAGCCAGCCATTATACGATGTGTTTTGTGGTTAACCCCTTTAAGCAAATATTTAATTTCAGAACGCGACAATACAACCGGTAAACGCTTAGGTTTTTTTGACCGCTTAAACCCGCCCAAATCTTCCACATTAATTTTTAACACATGTCGATACATAAAGACCAAAGCATTCAACGCCAAACTTTGTGTGCTAGCGGCAACATTTCTTTTCACTACAAGATATTCTAGGAACGGAACAATATGAGAAACATTAATTTCACTATCAAGTTTAAACTTATGAAACACTAAAAATCGTGCAATCCACCCCGCATAGGCCTGTTCTGTTCGAATTGAATATTGGCGCATGCGAATCTCTACAACAAACCTATCGAATAAAGCAGGGAATAAACCCGCCGCTATTTCAACCACCGACCTTTCACTTGAAGACACCTGCACACCACTCAAATGCACATGCTTATCTTGACTCTTTAGCTCAACCGTAAATTCACTAGAGGAATCCGTAGAAAAACTTAATGTATCCCACGGAAATTCAAACGCCCAATCGGCTGCAATAGACTCGATAAAAAGAATCTTCAATGATTCAACCAGTTGCTCAAACTGCTTTGCTTCAAGCTTTCTCTGCCCAGCTATCCCAGCAAGGTAGCCAAACACATCAGCAGCTTCAAGATGCTTTAACCGCCTACCCAAATGAGCCGTAATAAACATTTGGACATGATTAATATAAAGCCGATGGTCAGCATCAGACACACCATAAGCTTTTGTATTTAATCTATATTTATTCCAAAACTGAAGATAAGCATCATCCATAACCCGTATTCCATGACCAAGCTTGCAAAGTACCATCTAAAAAGATTATCATCCGTTAAAACAAACATTGTCAACAGGGTTAGCTTAGATTCTAGATACCTGCGAAGACAGAGAATTCTAGATACTTAACTGTTAGGTTTTAATATGAAAAAAATACTCGCAGTTATATGTTTATTAGTAACCCACGGTTATTCAATAGCAGACAGTTCAAAAACTATTGAATCAATAGAAAAACAACAGGCTTATGAAAAAGTAATAAGTGATTTAGAAAAATTTGAAAATCAATTTACTGACTTTGCACAAGAAAGAGAGCTAAATTGCATAAAAGCATTTGGACATAAAGAATTTTGTGCTTGCGTATTTAATGAAATGCCTATTGCATGGAGCTTCTCTCAATATATAGCGATAACAACAAAACCTAAAGAAAAACTTGGCTACAATAAATTTGATAAAGAATATAAAGAAGTATTTGACAAAGTCAGGCCCATTAGAAATAAATGTGTAGACAAGTTAAAATTTTAAATCATCTTCCAGAAAAACAACCTAACAAGTAAATCAACCTGACCAATAACGTGTGCTTGAATTGCTCCGTTATTGTATGCTACAAAACAATCACAATTTACTATCTGTCCGCGTTATGGCCAGGTTATTAGGGCGTTAGCACATAATTAATCTAATGAGGTCGTTTATGACAACCAAGATATTGACACTTAATAAGATTTTATTCCTACTTCTCACATTGTGCATTGCTGGTTGTTCTGGAAAATTCACATTAATCGACAGAAGTGACGGCTCAGTATATAACGGTGCAACTGATGGCTCCACGATGGGAGGCTCCGGCAATGCAACCCTCATTATAGAAGGTGAAAGTTATACAGGCCCTTGGATCTATCAAGCTAACGGGGGCTCATTTGGTTTCAATAACTCTACGAGCACATCTTCCATCTCGGGTGCTGCATCAACTGTTAATTCTTATGGTGGTTCATCCAATACAACCTTAAGTGGTACAGGTTCAACTTTTGGCTCTAGCACTATGATGAATGTCTCTGCAGTCGGTAACGGTATGATTAACGCACGCACCCCAAGTGGTAAGTTTGTCCGCTGTATATTTTCTTTTAATACAATGGGTAATACCGGTATAGGAGAATGCTTGAGAAACGATGGCCGCACATACGACTTGAATGTTAAGCGCTGAGTAAAGCTACACTCCGCCTAGATATCATCTAGTGCTAACAAGTCGTTCGAGTGGGACCAATTTTACGCTACGCTTCAAATTTTCCCCTCAACTCGAACGTTAGGCTAAATAAAATTTAAACCCAAGGAAAAACTTAAATGAAATCACTATTACCTTTGTCACTAATACTTACTTTAGCTTTATCAGGCTGCTCATCCGTTCCGGAGAAAATTAGCAGAGCACCAAGCTACGGTCAGATTTCAACAACAGGAATTGGAGATGCCATCTACACTTATGACAAACAAGGAAAACATATTCTTGGTCTTGATAAATGGATGAAAGAAACAAAAACAATTATAACTGACTCAGTATTACAAGAATTAATTTACTCAGGTTATGCTAAAGGCGAACTTAAAGTAACGTATAGAGAATATGTTAATGACTATGCTCGCGCAGCCTTTAGCCAAAACGTATCTTATGATCATACTCCAAATAGTAATACTCTAATAAGTTTTAAGGGTGCCAGAATTGAAGTATTAGAAGCAAACAACACACAAATAAAATACAAGGTAATAAAAGGTTTTAGCAATGAACAAGCAGTTGCAAAACGTTAAAAGCCTAACAAGTAAATTAACGCAGACCAAAAACCCTTAACTTCTGTGGTTTCTTTAATTTATACTAAAAATCACTACAACATTCACCAGCCTATTGGGTTTTAGTCTGGTTATTAAAGCGTTAGATTAAAGAATATTAAAGAGAGACACCAAAAAAATGAAGAAGATTGCATTTTTATTATTATGCTCACTAATTACGTCATGTGCCCATAATAATTCCCTGACACCAGAAAAAGAAAACGCTGTTAATGAAGTTAGGTTGCAGTATTACAAATGCATACTTGACAATGCCAAAGAGTTAATGGGAAGCACTGATGATGTCAAATTTTTAACAGATCACATCATGTCGCTATGCGACATGAAATTAAATGAATCAAATGATAAACTTGAATCTATTGGGCTAGATAGACATTATAGAAAGGGCTATATTGCAGGTATTCGTTATAGAGCTAAAAATGACCTATCATCAATGATTCTTCGTTATAATATGAAACAGAAAGAAAAGTTATAGCCTATGGAATCTGTAGACAGGTTTTACCGATCATATCTAAAATATCTAAACCAATATGACGGTGACACTCTATTTATACTTCTTAATTCATTACATAGCTTAAATCATAAGCTTATGAGCGAGCATAAAATAGACTTATTTAAAACAAATGAATTTATAACTCTTCAAACTATAAGAAATCACTTGCACCATGAGAGTGAAATAACTAATAAGCTAACAACTATACCAGTTTCAAATAAATTAAACATAGAAACAGATTTAATTTTTTTATGCTTAATGAATAAGCATGATTTAGAAACATCAATAGATAATATAAAAAACAAACACAAAGAAAAACATAGAGAAATAATTAACAAAACAGTGCATTGTTATGGCAGCATCATAAACATAGGCCATGTTATTTTTAATATGGCCGCTAAACTTATAATCATATTAAATAAAAATAAAATTAAAGGTAAGTCTGAAGAGTATTTTAAAAACTATAATGCTGTAATGTCAGATATTAGTAATAATTACTCAATAACAATAAGTGGAAAAATCTTTACACAAGCAAATAATGTTAGTGAAATAGAAGGTGCGCTGAGAAACATTATAAAATCTAACAATTAAATTAACATTGACAACTTTGAGCTACGGCCTAAAAAGCAGCCGCAGCTCAAAGTTGCAAGTTATTAAGGCGTTAGCATAAATAAGGCAATATGATGACCTATAAAATCATTGCAATTCTATTACTCACAATTCATTTAACTCCCGCATTCTCAAATACAAATATTTCTGTATCTAATAAGTTACAAAAAAGTGACATAGAATTTTATTCTCAATCAAGCAATGGCAAGTTAATAACTTGCGGTATCGAATTTAGCGGTATAGACAACAACCTAAACTATTTTTCTGGCTCCTATTCAATACTTTATCTTGGCAATGGCAATATATCACCCATGTTAAAAATGAATTCTATAAAAATCCATGAAAATGGAAATAAAGAAACGCATTCACTTCAAAACTTCTGGATAAAATCAAAAAATCAATCCACACTAGCAACTAGCTGGGAATCAAATAGAAAAGATAATACAATTATTTTTACTGACCATAATCATGATGAAGGAATAATATTATATATAGAAATTACAAGAGGAGAAGAAACTAAAATTGGCTATTTAAAAAATGGGGCTACTATAGACTCCATATATGAACTAAAAAGATATCCAAAAAATAGTCAAGAAAAAGCAAAAGAATGCCTTATGGAAATGACAAAAATCGCCAATCAAGATATAAATGCTAACAAGTAGCTCAATCGGACACAAAAGTCGTGGGCTTGGACCGCCAAAAAGCGGCGGCCACTTATTAAAACGTTAGCGCAATAAATAGGAAACATGGAATTGTTTAAGAAATTATTCTCAATCAGCTCAATTATGCTTTTTCTAGGCTGCAGCTCTGATTTAGCTGATATAAGTAATGAAATATGGAAATGTGATAATAATAAAAAAATACAAAACTCATGCTTAGTGTCTTTTAATATTACAAACAATTCACACCTTCCAATAAAAAGCATAATTAGAATACGTGCTCACAATCGAAAAAGTGTTATGGGCTCTGATGCCGTACAAAATATTGTCGTAGGTGACAAAATATTAGAACTCATACTTAATCCAGAGCAAAGCCGCAAAATCGAAGAAAACATAGAAGCAAAAGGCAGAGTTACAAGTATAATTGTAACTTCAACAAGTAATGAGCAATAATAGCGCTAACAAGGCGTTTAAGCCGTGCGTGCAAAAAGCGTGCACACACTGGGACCAAGCCAACAGCTTGCTTGGCCCCTTAACTAGGCGTTAGAATCATTAAGGTAAGACATGAGAACAATCATATTAATAATTAGCTTAACCTTCTGCGGCAACGTATCTGCTTTAGAATGTTACGATGAAAAATTAGATTTCAAAGAAAATTTCACTAATTGCTTAAAAGACGCTAATAATGGTAACCCGAAAGCGCAATTTGCAATTGGAAGAATATATGCCACTGGCAAAGATGATATTTCAAAAGATGAAAAAAAAGCTTTTAACTGGATAAAAAAAGCAGCTAATCAAGGTCACACACAATCACAATTAATGATTGGTAAAGCATATTTGTCTGGTACCGATTTTGCTGAAAAAGACAATAAGAAAGCATTAGACTGGATAGAAAAGGCAGCTACTAATGATTCTTCTACAGCTCAATATTTGCTTGGTTCGTTATATTACAAAGGTGAAGTAATACCCCAAAACTACAATAAAACTTTTTATTGGTGGGCTAAAGCGGCAAATGATAACAATACCAGAGCGCAAAATGGTGTCGCTCTACTATACGTGGCGGGCATCGGGGTTGATAAGGATATTACGAAAGCAATCTCTTGGTATAAAAAAACAGCAAGTTCAGGTGATGTTTTCGCATTAAAAGCACTAGGTCAAATATATTACAATGGAGATGGCGTAATACAAGATTATATTAAAGCTCACATGTATTGGAATATTGCCGCAGCTAGAGGAGATAAAAGTGCTCTAGAAAAAAGAGACCTTATAGCCGACCTTATGACTAAGCAGCAAATTTCTGAGTCTCAGAGCATGGCATCTAAATGGATGGAAGATAATAAAGATATGATAAGTTTATATGACCTAATTGATAAAACATTCAAGTAGTAAGTACAAAATAAAGGAAATGATAGTGATAGTTGAACATTCAAAATGTAAAAAATGTGGTGCTACACTGCATATAAATGATTTAAAGGACAGTAAAGAAGATGTAGGTAAAATATGCCTAGATAGCAATGCATGCAAAGATCGGATTGCCAAACAAAATAATAAATAATTAGTGACAAGTTCGTTTATTATAAAGGTTTACACCATCAAAAGAATTCTAACAAGTAGCTCAACCCGACCATTTATACGCCGTTTCGCTTCGCTACACTCTGTATAAATGGCCGGTTAGCATAGCGTTAGGGCAAAAATATAAATAATGAAAAATAAGAATCTAAAATGCCCGCACTGTGAAGAGAGCTCTATTGAGTTAAGTGCAATAAAAAATGCAAACTGGGACAATCCTTGTATTTGTCCAAGCTGCAATAATTGCTGCAACTCACGTAGATTTATTTTATTCTTAATAACAATGCTAGTTTATTTTGTATTCGAGCCAATTGTTTTATTATTTAGCTTTCTTTATTTTGGCTGGGAAATAGCATTGGCTTTAGCCATTTCAGTAGGTTTATTAGCTTATTATTCTTATAATTTTATAGAAACAAAATTACATCCAGTAAAGGTACTCTGTAATTCGAATCAATAGCCCTAACAAGTAGGTCAACCAGACAAATAACCGTTGACTTGAATGGGTTCTTTTATAGTATGCTACCAATCACTACAATAAATTAGTCTACTACCCGGTTATTTGCCGGTTACCAAGGCGTTAGCGTTGTGAAAAAAAGCAAAAGCATAAAAATATAGCTCATCGCATTTAGCGTGCGGTTTGTTTTTTATATTTTTCAAGGTGTGCAATTTATTTCTAAAAAGCAATTATTATTTTTGGCCTAAAAACAAAGCCAGCTATGGTTTTTAGTTTATTAAGTCACTACTTTTTAAACCCATGTCGCGTTTAGTAAAATAAAAAATAGGCGTTATTATTTACAGCTGAAAAGAAAATAAAAACCAATCACTATTCCTGCCTACCCCGTAATTTATGTAGGAAACAGAACCTTTAAAAAAAGCTTATTATGTTTTCTGAAAAAGCACAGTGCTTTTTTACTTTTATTTTGTTACTTACATTAAGCGCTGCTAATTCATTAAAATATATTATTGCGCTAACAAGTAGTTCCAGCTGACCCGTAACAGTGTTTGCCTTTTGTGGCCCGCTTCGCTCATATTGCCACAAAAGCCAAAAACTGTTACGGTCAGCTGAACAAAGCGTTATAGCTAAGATCATTTAAAGGAATTTAAATTGCGTATATTAAAATTATTATCATTATCTTTAGTAATTTTTCTTGTTGGTTGTGCTACCACCAATGAATACTTAAGCGTACCCATAATAGAC
>Ga0316209_1000128_pt1 | contig 151447 bp, 137 predicted proteins | sample 6monopyrite_MG_FD_204945 | JGI IMG/M metagenome (GOLD analysis project Ga0316209, IMG submission 204945) | Microbial mat bacterial communities from mineral coupon in-situ incubated in ocean water Damariscotta River, Maine, United States -... | ecosystem: Environmental > Aquatic > Marine >... | reverse complement strand
CTCTCATATTTTTGTTTCTCTAATTAAAAGAGTGATTTTTTGTTTAAGCTTTGCTGTAAGTAAGTATAGGTTCAAATGACCACGGCTTTTAAGGCTTGCTAGCACTTTAACTGATGAAGCAAACCAAAGCCAGCGACCAGAGCAGAATAAAATTGCCCTAATGACTTTAACGCCCCAATTTAGACCGACTTTAGCCAAATTGTCATTTTCTGTGTGATTTGCTCGAATCTAAAATCTAGAACTTAGCTGAAATCATCCTAAAATGCGAAGAACCAGAGTCGACGGGTTAGAAAGCAGAATGAAGCGCTCAACGCCTGCTTACATCATAAAGGAAGCTGAACTAATTTCGCTGATGCTACTTTGAACGATTTTTCCAGCGGGTCAAGACGAAGGTATAAATCGTCAGGTTAACAATTAATACCACAACGCCCAACCCGATTTGAATTTCCGGCGTGAGTCCGGGAGGATAGATAATTGGAGAAAGATAGTGCTCTATAAATCCTACCTCATAGCCTTGGGCGCCACTCTGTAAACGCAGGTAATTTTCTAGCGGCGTAAGCGGACAGATCCAGCCATAAAACTCAATCAACGTCGCCCATAGCGCAAATGGCAAGTGACACCACAGAGCTCATTTTTTCCACAGCCCGAATACGCCGCCAAATACCGCGTAAACAATGAAAGCAAAATGAATCAGCATGACTGCATCGGCAAGAATGTAATAGAACATCGTTCAAAAACCTCGCACAAGCCAATCCACTACAACCCTTTTTTTTACAAATAGACTATTTACCCAAAAATTTCGCAAAAGCGGCTTTTGCTTCGTCTGACTGGAGTCTTGTTGCGAAAACCTCTGCCTCTTTTTTCATCAGCGCGACAACCGACTCTATCTGTTCGCCTTTAAGTAGTTTTTTTGTTTGCCGTAGCGTTTCCTGTGAATTTCGCGCAAGTTTCTGCGCGCAGTCCATTGCCTCCTGCCAGGTTTCCTCGTGAGAACTGAAGATCTGATTTACCAGTCCGCTGGATAACGCTTCTTCGGCCAATACGGTTCGACCGGTCAGCAACCAATCATTCGCTTTAAGCTGGGAGCAGCGCTGCGCCAGAAGTTGACTGGAACCGCCTTCGGGCGTTAGCCCTAACTTGATGAAAGGCACCGAAAATTTAGCGTCGTTGCTGGCGTAGCTTAGATCGCAATGAAGCAGCATAGTTGTACCAATTCCCACCGCAGCCCCGGTTACCGCCGCAATAATCGGCTTACGCAAACGAGCGAGTGTGAATAAAAACTGGACCACGTTGCTTTGCTCGGTAAACTCCGTTTCCAGAAAATCTGCCAGATCGTTACCCGCGCTAAAATGCGCGCCGCTGGAACGAAGCAAAATGACCTTTGTATTTTCATCGGATTCCGCTCGCCTGAGGTTGGCCACCAGCTCGGCGTACATAGCGTCGGTTAACGCGTTCATTTTGTCAGGCCGGTTTATTTGAATTTCAAAAACAGCGTCTTGTTGACGCGCTAAAATTAATTGTTGCTCTGATGAGTGATTCACTTATTTAACTCCGGCGTGAATTGAAATTTATGTTCGCTATTGGCGGCTAAATAGGCAAACACCGCATAGGCGGCCACATTTTGTGCTAGATTCTCTGGCTTCACCTTATCCAGGGTATCGTCGGCAGTGTGATGCAAATCAAAATAATCGCTGCCATCCTGTTTAAGGCTGAAAACCGGCATACCTAATCTGGCCATTGGGATCAAGTCTGGACCGGGTCCGGCATTGTTTCCTAGATACTCAATTCCAAGTGGTTTTAGCAGACGCGCCATTTGTTCAACTCGACTTTGGTTGATCGGGTCGACTTTTGAAGCAAATCCGTAGATTTTACCCGCGCCAAAATCCGACTCTGCACCGACAATATGATTGGCCAGGTCGTCTTGGTGAACTCTTGCATAAGCTTTTGCGCCGACCAGCCCCTGTTCCTCATTCGCCCACAAAACCACTCGAATAGTACGTTTGGGCCTTTGTTTGCTATCACCGATAAGTTTGGCTGCGGCCATGGTGATCGCGACACCCGCGCCGTCGTCGACCGCACCCGTTCCCAGGTCCCAGGAGTCCAGATGCCCGCCAATGACAACTTTTTCCTGCGGCAAACTGAAACCGGTCATTTCCGCAATCACATTGTGCGAGGTATATTCGGGCAACCGCTTTGATAGAAGTTTGAGCTTGAGCGTGACCGGTTTGCCACGCTTTAGCACTCTTAATAATAGATCGGCGTCCGGATTAGAAATCGCACCCGCCGGTATTTTGTTCACTTTATCTTCATAGCGCATCATCCCGGTGTGTGGCAGCCGGTGAGAATCAGTCCCCACCGAACGGATCACCAGCGCAATCGCGCCCTTTTTCGCCGCTTCTATCGCTCCGATAGCTCTAGCTTTAACCACCGCACCATAGCCTTTACCATCTCTATGACGCTGCATTTTTCGACTGATAAAAACAACTTTGCCTTCGGCACTACCAGCTGGCGCCGCTATCAGTTTTTCCACCGTTTCATAATGTATTACTTCAGCTTCAACGCCCTTTTCTGGTGTCGGTACACTTAACCCCAGCGCGGTAACGTGCAGGTTTTGATTAAATGGAGAAATAATTCGTGCCGATTCTTCGCCACGCATCCAGGGATTAAACTTCACCGGCTCTGTCCAGACCTTGTCAAAACCAAGCGTCGAGAATTTCTTTTTTGCCCATTGCACCGCTAATTTATCCTGCGGCGAACCGGGCATCCTCGCCCCGACTTCGGTCGTGAGCGACTCCAGCAAGTCATAAGCCAGCGAACTTTTAAGCGACTGGTCACGCAAATTTTCAATCAGCTGTTCTTCATCGGCGTGCACTTGAGCTCCGGCCAACGCCAAAAATAATGTCAGAGGCCCAAAGAGGCGGTATGTTTTAATCATCTTGTCGTTCCTGTCATTGTGTAATCCTATTTATCGGCCTGGTCGCTACTATCAAAAAGGGAAACAGCTTACCAAAAGACAACGGAAAGTGTAATATGTGTACACAATTTATGAATAGTTAGAATCTAAAGAATAAGTCCGCCGAACAGCTAGCAATAAGGTGCATCCCTCAAACGTCAGAGAGTAGTATTTAGTGCTTAGCCAAAACAAAAGGAGAATTTCAATGAGCGACAACATTTATCAGTATGAAGTGAAGGACATCAACGGAAACAATGTTTCTTTAGATAGCTACAAAGGCAAAACCTTGCTCATTGTTAACACAGCCAGCAAGTGCGGATTTACGCCGCAATACAAAGGACTGGAAAAGCTCTATCAGGATCACAAAGATCAGGGACTAGAAGTTTTAGGCTTTCCGTGTAATCAGTTTGGCAGTCAGGAACCAGGAAGCGATCAGGAAATTGCCAGCTTTTGCGACCTGAGCTTTAAAGTCAGCTTTCCCATGTTTAGTAAAGTTGACGTCAACGGCGACAATGCGGCGCCCCTTTATAACCACCTCAAATCTGAAGCTCCGGGCATGCTCGGCTCAAAAAGCATTAAATGGAATTTCACCAAGTTTCTGGTGAATAAAGACGGAAAAGTTGAAAAGCGATTTGCACCAAAAGACACACCTGAATCAATTGAAAAAGTGATTGGCAACTACCTGTAAATAGAGCTACGATGAGCGACGAAGATATCAGACTTAAAATCGAATCCCTGGAAACCAAAATCACTTTCCAGGACGATTTAATCGAACGGCTTAACCAGTCGATTGTTGAGCAGCAAAATGACATTCGTCGATTAATACTGATGGTCGAAAAAATGCACCTGAAAATGGAAGACCTGCAGCAACCGGGCGTACTGGACGCCAGCCTGGAAGCGCCGCCTCCGCATTATTAGTTGTTAGGTTTTAAGAAAATAGGTCGGCTTGCCATCCAGGCTGAACTTATTTTTCTCGCGCCAGTATTCCTTCAGGCCTTCTTCGCCTTTTTTTAACGCCCACTCGTTAAGCTGCTCTCGTTCCTCGATGTGCTGGAACAAAGGCACGGACATTCCACAGGAAGTTTGCACTAACTCAATTGACAGGTCGAAAATCTGTCGCGCGCCGGGAAGCGGCTTAAAAAGAGAGTAAAGCGAATTCCATTCTGGATCGCCGGTATGAATTACTCTGGCAGAGCCATAAATTCTCAGGATCATTGGACTGCCATCAAAAGCGGCAAACATTATAGTCATTCTAGAATTTTCCTGAACGTGCGCTGCGGTTTCATTACCGCTGCCAGTAACGTTCAGCCATACTAATCTATTTTTATCGATCACCCTGAGCGAATCCATACCTTTAGGTGACAGGTTAATCCGGCCCGTTTCAACGGCAGTCGCAACAAAATATATTTTTTGTGCTTGAACAAATTGTTGTAATTTTTCGGATAATTCTGAAAATTGTTTAGCCATATATATTCCGATTAACTTTGCAAGAAGTTTAAGTTTCAATAGACGGAAGCATTTAATTCCTGATTTGATCCAGCTGCTGCTTGGTCAAAATAAATACGCCGTGCCCGCCACGCTCAAACTCTATCCAGGTAAATGCCACCTTTGGATAAGCCTCTTCCAAAGCGGCCGCACTATTACCAACTTCGACCACCAGTATACCCTTATCGCTCAGATAATCACTCGCCCGGCTGAGTAAGCGCCGGGTTAAATCCAGACCGTCCTCTCCCGAAACCAGACCAAGTTTTGGCTCGGCCAGAAATTCGCTCGGAATTTCGTCAAAATCTTCAGCGTCGACGTATGGCGGATTAGACACGATAATATCGTATTTCTTATCTGGAATATTTTCGAGTAGATCAGACTGATAAAAGGCGACATTTTCCTGTTGCAACTTTTCCCGATTAATTTCTGCCACCTCAATACAATCGGCGCTTATATCGCCAGCGCTTATCAGTGCGTCGGGAAAATATTGTCCGCAGGCGATCGCGATACAGCCGCTGCCGCTACACAAATCAAGAATATTCTCAACGCCATCAGCGTCAACCCAGGGTGCAAACTGATTTTCGATCAATTCAGCGATAGGAGAGCGCGGCACCAACACTCGCTCGTCGACAAAATATTCACTGCCACAGAAATAGGCTTTATTTGTCAGGTAGGCCAATGGGATTTTTTGATTGATTCTTTTTCCAACGCGCTCAGCCAGCATGATTTTTTCGCTGTGAGTTAATCGTGACTGCAATATCAAATCAGGCGTATCATTTGGTAGTGACAGGCTCTGCAATACCAATGCGACCGCTTCATCCCAGGCGTTATCCGTACCGTGGCCATAAAACAGTTCCACCTGTTCAAACTGACTATAACTCCAGCGAATAAAATCGCGGATTGATTGTAATTGTTCGGCAGCCTCGTCCAACGCTGACTCAGAGATACTTGCCTGTTTTGTTGTAGAAGACATTTATTTTTTGCTCTCACTGGATTGATTGAGTACGGCCAGCATTTTGTTGCGCACATCATTGACAAACTCTGTTCGTGTTTCTTTGCTATAGAGATTCGCGTCAATGGGTTCGCAAATTTCGACTTCGACTTGCTGATTAAGGTAAAGAGTAAGGTCATTTCCAGCTTGTACCCGGTGTACATTTTTGATCACGATGGGAACCACTAGCGCCTGTGTTTCCAACGCCAGGTGGAAACCACCTCGCTTAAAACTGGCCAATTGCCCATCTTTGGAGCGAGTACCCTCAGGTGCGACCCATAGCCTGATACCATCCAGCATTTTCAATTTAGCCTTCTCTAAATCTTTTATCGACTGCTCGTGATTTTGCCTGTCAATTGAGACAAATTCACCGCGACGAATTGCCGAGGAAAAAACCGGAATCTTAAAAAGTTCTTTTTTTGCCAGCATCCTTAAACTGGTATTCAAAGCTACAGCGCTGATGGGAATGTCATAGAGGCTGCTATGGTTACACATGACAATGATAGGTTTTTGCTTGCCTGCAGGAAAATTTTCTCGGCCATTAACCTTCACTTCAAGATTAAGCAGCGCGAGTAATCTCTGCGACCAAATCAACATGATTTGATCGACGGTACCTCGGAAATTTTTACTGATTGATGAACCCGCAATAATTTTCATACAAGCAATCAGAGTATAAATGCCTGTCATAAAAGCTATCCAGGCAAACCTGAATGAGCTGGCTCGATTGGCTGTTCGATCGATCACGCGGGTTTCACTTAAAACTTTACTATTATTCATTCGGCTTGATATTTCGCTTGATATTGAGAGATAAAATGTTCGCAGCTAAAGAGCGGATTCGGGTAAATAGTTTTGTTCGACTTTTACTTCGCCTGACTCGGGCAAACAAAGCCGTACTGTCTGCGCGGTGTTAAAGCCATAAATTCCGCATCCAGGCGAAAGATATTGGCATAGGCGGGCGACAATGGGCATGTGACTGACGATCATCAGATCGTGAAATTCACTCGCCAACAAAAAATCGCCCAGTAACTGGTGGTCGGCAAAATGTACCAGCATTTCTTCGGTTTCAAATGGTTCAACTAATCCAAGTTCCTGGTGCACGATACTGGCGGTCTGTTGCGTTCGTTTAAATGGGCTGACCAGCATTTTAACCGGCAGGGGCTCTCCACTGTTTTTGATCTGACGTGCAACATCGCGCGCCTGCGCCTTACCAACATCGGAAAGCGCTCTTGAAAAATCGCTTTCAAATTCGGCTTGCGCCAATCCATGACGCATAACCCAAAGTTTTTTGCTTTCAGAAATGCTCATCAGTCACAATCTATTTTTTCAGCTTCTCTGCAAAAGCTTTGACCAGGTTGAGTTTTTCCGCTTTCAGCCGTGGCCCAAACTGGGTGACCAATTGCGCTGAAGCGAAACTGGCCAGCTCTCCAGCCTGTTTTAAACTCAATCCATTAGCGTGCGCGTGCAGAAAACTCCCGGCATAAAGGTCACCGGCTCCGTTGGTATCGACGGCTTCAACTTTGTGGCCCTGGATACGGATGGTTTCGACCTCTTTCGTTCCGTTGCCGGTGGTAATAACCGCGCCATCCGCGCCCAACGTGATCACCAGGGTTCCGGCAATTTTCGCGAGCGTATTTATCGCGCCGGACAAGGAATCACTCTGAGCGTAGCTGGTTGCTTCGTCGTAGTTACAAAATAACAAATCGACGCCTTCTCCGATAATATCATCGAGTCCCTGGCGGCAGAATTTAACCATATTTAAATCAGACAGAGAAAACGCGGTTTTGATACCATTGTTACGGGCGAACTGCATTGCCTTGACCGCCGCGTCCAATGCGATTGGGGAACTTGATAAGTAGCCCTCAATGTAAAGGTACTCCGAATTAATTAGCGCCTGCTCGTTGATTTGATCGTAACCAATATCACCGGTAATCCCGAGAAAAGTATTCATGGTGCGGTCGGCGTCTTCGGTGATTAGCACCAGACATTTACCGGTTTTTCCCGGCGGCAGGATTTCGCTGGAAAGATTGGAATGCACCTGATGATTCAGTAAATCATCGCGATAAAACAGACCCGACTCGTCATTGGCGACTTTGCACGAATAAAAACACTGTGAGCCAAGGGACTGGGCGCCGATAATGGTGTTAGCGGCCGACCCGCCGCAAGCGCGCGAATGGTGCTTGCCATGAAACGCGGTAAATAACTCGCTCTGACGTTCTTCTTCGATGAGCGTCATCACACCCTTTTCAACTTTAAACTGAGACAGCTCCTGCGGCGTCGTCTCGACCTCAAAATCGACCAACGCATTGCCGATGCCGTAAACCTGATACTGCTTTGTCATGATGCTGTCGCCCTTAAAAACTTCTAGCTTAATTGATTAGTTCTGTCCTAACCTGGCCAGCGCACTCGCGCTCAGTCCGGGAAAGTGACACATTTTAGCAGATTAGTATGATAAAATTGCACAATCTCATCCAATTTTTTACCGGCTAGCCGCATGCAGGCATTATTTGTAGACAACCTCACGGTGATTGATTTTGCCTACTTTCACCCCGATCGCGGCATTGTCGGCGAAAGCTTGATTCTGGACGTCGAATTATCCGGAGAACTCAACGAAGAAGGCATGTTGTTCGATTTTTCCTTTGTGAAAAAGCGTATCAAATCCTGTGTTGACTCGCTGGTGGACCATAAATTTCTGGTCGCGCGACAAAACCCCTCTACCCGTATCATCGACAGCCCGCACCAGCTATCACTGGAATTAACCGCAAACAATGGCGACCTGTACCGTCATACAAGTCCGCATCAGGCGGTTTGCCTGATCGACGCTGACGCGGTCACAGCCGACACCATCGCAGAGACTATTCAGCGCGAAATCAAAACCATTCTTCCGGATAACGTCACCCAGGTGAAATTGCAACTACGTGCGGAAGCGATCAAAGGCAACTATTATCATTACAGCCATGGTTTAAAAAAACACCTGGGAGATTGCCAACGCATCGCCCATGGACATCGGTCAAAAATCGAAGTGTGGCAGGACGGCGCGATGTCGAATGAATGGTCGGCGCATATAGCCGAGATCTGGAAAGATATTTATCTGGCGACAGAAGAAGACATTTACGCGCGCGAGACTATTGACGACAAGGATTATCTGACCTTTCAGTACCACGCCAATCAAGGCATGTTTCAACTGCAATTGCCGCAGGCGCGTTGTTTTTTAATCGAAAGCGATACCACGGTAGAGCTGATTGTGAGTTTTCTGGCCGACTATCTAAAGCAAAAATCACCGCAATCACGCTTTAAGGTGAAGGCATTTGAAGGCGTCGACAAAGGTGCTATCGCGACGTGCTAATCCTCTTGAAACAGGTTGGCTCGATGAAAGCGTTTACCTGGCCGTCCAGCCGCCGTCCAGTGCGATAGCCTGAGCAGTAATATTGCGCGCATGATGGCTCATCAGAAATTCGCAGGTCGCCGCCAGCTCTTCGGTGGTTATAAACGCCTTTTTGGGCATGGGTTCGAGCATAATCGTTCGCACAACTTCTTCTTCGGTAAGCTGATGCTCTTTGGCCTGCGCCGCGACTTGCATGTCAACCAGCGGCGTTTTTACATACGCAGGGCATAAGGTGTTGATGGTGATGTCCAGTTCCGCAACTTCCAGCGCGTGCAGCGAGCCTATGTTGATTACCCGTCCAAAATTTTGTGATTTCATGGTTGGTAAAACGGCCTGGGTTAATCTGGCAACCCCGACCAGCATAATCTGAATCAGCAGATCCCATTTTTGCATCGGGAAAGTATCGAGTGATTCCACGTGCTGTATTCCGGCGTTGTTAATTAATAATTTGATTTGGGACTATCGACAATATTTAAGTAATCGCAACAGGTCGACATAGCGCTAAGCTCTACCACTCGCTCTACAGGCTTGTGTTTGCTGAGAAAAATAGCTGCCGCGCCGTCGCTAATCGGCGAGCAATCGTGCAACCTCAACGGGTCGGCTATCAAAGGATTTTTATCCGCAGACAAAGATAAAATCGATTCGGCGCTGCGTGCTTTGCGCAGTTGTGCCAACGGGTTCAACTCGCCAAGCGAGTAGGCTTTTGAGCTGATTTCGGCAAGCCATTGCCGCAGGTTTTGCGGGTCTTGCTTATAGTTTTGCAGCCAGCCTTTAGCGAATTCGGCAAACAATCCGGGAAATGTATAACCCTGTGCACCTTCCAGAGGATAATAAGAGGCTTTTGCCAGCGCTTTGGTCACTTGTGGCGTTTCGAGGTCGGACATTTTTTCAACTCCGACAACCAATGCGTTATCTATCTGGCCCGACTGTATAGCCATTTGCGCCAGATGCACCGCGCTGCCGCCAGAGGCGCAAGCCCCCTCGACCCGGTACATGGGTTTGTAACGTAACTCGCTGTTAACGGATACGGCATAAGGTGCCAAATGTTCCTGGTTATTAAAACTGCCTGCGCTGTAATTGGCGACAAAAATAGCATCAATCGACGAAGCATCTAACTCCGTGTCGTCGATCAGCTGATTAATGGCGCTGGCCATCAGCGTATAAACGCTTTGTTCAGGCTGGAATGCAAAAGGCGTATGAGCGCTCGCAGTAATATAAATGGGCTTGCTCATCAATTTCTCCGTCAGTTACTTTCAACTCGAACTACCTGAAACTCAGGCTGTCTAAAATTTACTATAAATTTCACGTAATCGTTTTTTTTCAATTTTTCCATTCGGGTTGCGCGGCAAACTCTGAACAATGACCACCCGGGAAATTTTTTGTTGCTTACCTAACTCGCGATTCGATTGTTCAAGAATATCCCGCTCATCAGTCGAATCTTCGTTCATGACGACCAGGCCCAGAGGCGTTTCTCCCCACTTGTCACTCGGCACGGCGATCACCGCGGCTTCGGCAACACCCGGCTGACGTAATAATACACGCTCCAGATCCTGCGGATAAATATTCTGGCCGCCGGAGATGATCATGTCTTTTTTGCGGTCGACCAGATATAAAAAGCCCTCTGAATTAATTCGGCCAATATCGCCGGTTCTCAACCAGATATTGCCATCCTGATCACGCCAGCTGGCCTCACGGTCTGCCTCCGGTTTGCCCAGGTATCCCGACATCAAAAATCGGCCTCTGACGATTATTTCGCCAACTTCACCTTGCTCTGCCAGCTCATCGTTGTCTTTCAATATTCGCAGACTGCTGCCGACCAGAGGTTTTCCCACTGAGTCAGAATATTTTGAGGCATCCTCTGGCGCCAGAGTGGTAATGACGCCTTCGGTTAAACCGTATAGCTCGATCAAATCGGCGCTCAGGTTTCGTGCTAATCGAATTTTCATCGCCGTAGATAATGGTGAGCCACAGCTCATAATCGTGCGCAAGCTTTTTAACTGTTCAGAATTATAATCTTTACTATCGAGAATCCGCTGGAACTGAATGGGAACGCCAGCACAATGGTTGACCTGATAGCGCTTGACCAGTTGACAAAATTCTTCTGAGTTGAACTTTTCCTGTATCAGGACACAACCGCCCGCCACCAGATTACACAAAAGTGACACCCAGCTAATATTGGAATAGAGTCCAAGAGAACAAATAGACAAGGTATCAGAATTAATTCGCAACGCTGGCACCAAATCGTATGCCCAATCCAATCTTGCTCGATGTCCGTGAAGGATGCCTTTGGGGGCGCCTGTGGTCCCGGAGCTGTAGATAATGTTGCACTCATCATTATCGGTGACGAGTACTCCAGGGTCGCCATCTGAGGCCTCAACGATAAGCTCCTGCCAGTCGTACCAACGCGCATTTTGCGGTTGCGGTGCAATCAGCAGGCGATTGGCGTTGAGTTTTCCTTGCGCAATCAAGCCATCAAGTCGAACCGACTGGGGCGAGCTGGCAATGATACAGTCGGCGTCACAATCATCAATTTGTACGGCCACGGCTTCATCGCTAATAGAAAGATTGAGCGGAACAACCGTAGCGCCTGATTTAATCACGCCAAACAATGCGAAAAGCATCGTGTCGGAATTTTCCATCATGACAACCACGCGCGACTGGGCGCCGATATTATTCGCCAGCAGATAATTAGCAACCTGATTGGTGACCTGGTCGAACCTTTTATAACTTGTTCGGCGGTGGTTGAAAATCACCGCCGTTTTGTTAGCACTCCACTTTCCCTGCCAGCTGATCAGTTGTGGCAGTAACGGTGATTTCTGTTCAAACAACGCCATTTAATTGAACCTGACCTGGCTGCAGTGAAGCCGCGATTAAGATAAATTACACTAAACTATATAATCGATCAGATCGGGTATTTATGCCATGCCACTTTAGTGCCATTTCAATTCAATAGCGGAGCGGCGGCAAGGGTTTGACTGCGGTCAAAAAGAACGCCAGAAGCTGGAGAGAAGTTAGCCCCGACGCTTAGAAAGTATTTATTGGTCTTGCAGGCGATTCAGATCATTCTCATCGAGCAGACGGTTGATGCAGGACTGGAAGGGCTCGTCGGCGTCGTCAAAGAAAAAATTATATATCTGTGTATGATACTGTTGACCGACTTCCACCCGGCCGTGAAAATTGAGGTCATTCCCCTGCTGCAAAAGCTCATAGATTCTACTCGCCTGACGATGGTCAAATAAAAATGCTGGCCCCCAGTACTGCAGCTCGGGTTGCAGGTAATTTTTACGAAACTCAGGTACAAAAAACTCGTCGGCTATTTCTATTTTTTGCAGACTGCCCGGCTCCAGTTCAATGTGCGAGGGTCTGCCGACAAATATCGCCATTTCAGGTTCGGCGTCGAGATAACGTACGGTGGAGGTGAGGTTAAAATAACCGATATACTTTCGACCAATCAAACCGGCGGCGAAGGGAAAAGTCAACGCACAATACTCGTTTGATTGGTCGTAGCTGTACTCGGGAAAATCGCCACAGGCGGACAACAAAAAACTGAGAAAGACAAAGAATGTTTTTTTGATCATTTTCGGTGAATTTTCCGGGCTTTTAATTTTTTATGCTTCTGGTTTTTACGATTTGCCTGTTGAAAAGTTTTGCTGGCGCGCGTTTTTTTCAAGTCAACCAACTGCTCAAATTCTGCCAGTTCTGCTTCGCTCAGTTCACGCCAGCGGCCACGCTTTAACGAGCGGGGTAATTCAAAATGGCCGTATTGAATTCTGTGCAAACGCGAAACCTGCAGGTCGAAAGATTCCCACAAGCGTCTGACTTCACGATTTTTCCCTTCGCGCAAGGTGACGTTATACCAATGGTTACTCCCCTCACCGCCAACGTCATCAATGGACTCAAACTTGGCATAACCGTCGTCAAGTTCAACGCCAATAACCAACTGTTTAAGGATTTGCTCGCTAACTTCACCGCGAACTCTAACTGCGTATTTTCTTAGTACCTGATGCGAAGGGTGCATCAGGCGGCTGGCCAGTTCACCATCATTAGTAAAAAAAATCAGGCCGCTGGTGTTGATGTCGAGTCGTCCGACATTGAGCCAGCGCCCTTGTTTGATGCCAGGTAAAGCATCAAATACCGAAACACGACCCTGCGGATCTTTACGCGTACAGATCTCGCCTTCGGGTTTATGATAGGCCAACATCCGACGCTGAAAATTCTCTTTGCTGGTGACCGATAAGAGTTTACCGTCGACTCGAATTTTGTCTTTTTCACCCGCTCTGTCGCCCAATTCGGCGATACTGCCATTGACGCTGACCCGACCCGCTTTAATCCATTGCTCAGCCTCGCGGCGTGACGCCAGTCCGGCGTGCGCGATAATTTTTTGCAATTTTTCATCAATCATTATTGTTCGCCGCCGTTTTCAGCCGTCTCTTCTTTCAAAGTTTCGCTTTCAAGTTCATTCGCCGATGTCTGGGTTGTGACTCGGTCGATTTCGTTAGCATCGGTATTTTCGTTTTGGTTTTCAATTTCGTCTTTGTCGATGTCCTGCTTGTCGGTTTTATCTAACTCGTTGTCATCCGAGGGCTGATCAACCGTTTCTAACGCTGTATCGGGAGACTCATCCGACTCAAAATCCGTTTCCGTTTCTATTTCTGCCTCTCCTTGCTGCGCGCTCGCATTCTCTCCAGGGATACTTTGCTCTTCCAGATTGAGTTCCGGGTTAAGATCGTCCAGATCTTTAATTTCTGCCAACGATGGCAGTTGATCGAGACTTTTCATATCGAAATAATCGAGAAAGGTTTTGGTCGTCGCGTACAAAGATGGTCGCCCCGGCACATCACGATGCCCAACCACGCGAATCCATTCCCGCTCCAGCATCGTTTTAATGATACTGCTACTGACACCAACACCGCGAACATCTTCAATTTCACCGCGAGTCACCGGCTGACGGTAAGCGATCAGGGCAAGGGTTTCCAGAAAAGCGCGCGAGTAACGCGCCGGACGCTCTTCCCACAATCGACTGATCCAGTCTGCATATTGCTGGCGTGCCTGATAACGATACCCGCTGGCGACTTCTTTGAGCTCTATCGCCCTGCCCTCACAATCCTGCTTCAGTTGTTGCAGGGCCGATTTGACCCGGGTTGCCGAGGGTCTTTCATCGTCGCCAAACAACTTCATCAGCTGCTCTACGCTCATCGGCCTGGCCATCGCCATCAGCGCCGCTTCCAAAATATTTTTAAGCTGGTTATCTTCGATACTCATAGGGTCTTATCTTCTAATTAAGCCGTTGGAAATTGCTTTTTTGTTTGTTGCTTACTGAATACGCGCTCTAACATGAATGGGCGCGAAAGGTTCACTCTGGACCAGTTCAACCAGCGATTCTTTGCTCAGCTCCATTACCGCGAGAAAAGTCACAACAATGCCCATTCGCCCTTCTTTTGCATTAAACAGCGAGACAAAATCGGAAAATCCGTCGGCGGACAATATCGACAATACACTCGCCATTTTCTCACGGATAGAAAGAGTCTCTTTTTGAATATGGTGATGAGTAAACATTTCCGCGCGCACCAGCACATCTTTCAATGCCATCATCAGGTCGCGCATTTCAATCTGCGGCAAAGGCCTGCTTACACTTAATTCCGGTAGCTCGGCTTCTGCCTGATAGATATCTTTTTCCATTCGGGGCAGCGCATCAATATCCTGTGCGGCTTTTTTAAATCGCTCGTACTCCTGAAGCCGTCGGATCAAATCGGCGCGGGGATCCGCGTCTTCTTCCTCCACTTTAGGCCGGGGCAGCAATACGCGACTTTTTATTTCCGCCAACATCGCCGCCATCACCAGATATTCGGCCGCCAGTTCCAGGTTGATTACCTTCATTATTTCGACATATTCCATATATTGCTCGGTAATATGTGCGATGGGAATGTTCAAGATATCGACGTTCTGACGTTTGATCAGATAGAGCAACAGATCAAGTGGTCCTTCAAAGGCTTCCAGAAAAACTTCCAACGCGTCAGGCGGGATATAAAGATCCTGCGGTACGTCGTTGACCGGCTCGCCAGCGACCAGGGCAAAGTGCATTTCTTCCTGCAGATGCTTATCTGCGCTTAATATGACATTTTCGCCAGAAGACGTCGTAGCCTCTGTCGTTTCATTTTCCCTGGCGGCATTTTTTGTCGACCCTGCTTCTTCAGATAAGTCGATTTCAGTCGTTATATCTGCCATTTTGTCAGCCGCCAGATTTGGCTCGGACCCACTTTTATTTTCGGCGCATTGTTCACTGGCTGCAGGACTTTGAGCTTGTTTATCGACTGGGTTCATTTTCGGTCAATTAGTTTCACTGTTGATTGTTAGCCTTGTTTGGTCCTGGCATTGTGTCAAATATTCTCAATAGAAGCGCTGTAGCATCGCTTATCGCTAGCGGTAAGCCAGCCCCATCACTTCTCTGACATCTTCTAGAGTTTCTTTGGCAACATCGCGCGCCTTCTCACTACCCTCGGCAATAATACCACGAACCATTTCCGGATTTTCTTCAAATTCACGCGCTCGCTCACGGAATTCTCCGGTTTCCTTCAGGACACAATCGATCACCGGCTTCTTGCACTCAAGACAACCGATCCCCGCTGTGGTACAGCCTTCTCGCACCCAGTTTTTAACTTCTTCCGACGAGTAAACTTCGTGTAACTGATAGACAGGACAGTTATCAGGATCACCCGGATCAGTTAACCGCACCCGCGCCGGGTCGGTCTGCATACGCTTGATTTTTTGCTCGACTATTTGCGGGTCTTCCCGCATTTCAATAGTATTGTGGTAAGACTTGGACATCTTCTGTCCGTCCAGCCCTGGCATTTTTGAAACCGGTGTGAGTAATGCCTGCGGTTCAGGCAAAATAATTTTCCCGCCACCGTCAAGAAAACCAACAAGCCGGTCTTTGTCTCCAAGGGAAATGGACGCATGGCTTTCTACCAGCGCCCGCGCTTTCGCCAGAGATTCCTCATTGCCTTCCTGCAGGTAATCTCTGCGCATACTGGTGTATAGTTTAGCGTTTTTCTTGCCGAGTTTTTTAACTGCCGCCTCGGCTTTGGCTTCAAAACCGGCTTCCTTGCCGTAAATATGGTTAAAACGACGGGCAATTTCACGCGACATTTCCACATGCGGAACCTGATCGGCGCCTACGGGCACGGCAGAAGCTTTGTACACCAGAATATCGGCGGTTTGTAGCAGTGGATAGCCTAAAAATCCGTAGGTGCTCAAGTCTTTATCCTTGAGTTTTTCCTGTTGCTCTTTGTAAGTCGGCGCCCGCTCTAACCAGCTCAGCGGGGTCAACATGGAAAGCAGCAGGTTAAGCTCTGCGTGCTCTGGCACCTGCGACTGAATGAATAGCGTAGCCGACCCCGGATTTATCCCGGCAGCTAGCCAGTCAATGACCATATCCCAGACTGAATTCTGGATAATTTCCGGCGACTCATAGTGAGTGGTTAGTACGTGCCAGTCGGCTACAAAAAAGAAGCATTCGTGTTGATGCTGTAAATTCACCCAATTTTTAAGTACACCATGATAGTGGCCAAGATGAAGCCGTCCCGATGGACGCATGCCAGACAAAACCCGCTGCTGCTGAAGGCCTAAACCGCTCAAAAGACTAACCCCTTTAGTGTTTTAAAAAAGTAAACGCAGCATTATACCCAAGCTCCACCGGAACCGTTACTAATTATGTGGAAACTATCGGCAAATACGTGTATCAATTGGTGAATAGACCTACTGGACGTTACCATTGATACAAATAACCATTTAGAATTTGACCGAATAGTGGTCCGCCCGTTACTTTTGCTGTTAACCGGCGAACGCACCGGTCGATTCAATTCGGCCGTCAGGATTAAAAATGAACAACAACGATGATTTATACGCGTCAATGACGCTTGCCGAACTGAGAACTGCGATCACTCAGCTGGACCAGCAATTGCTGCAGTTACTCGCCGACCGACGCAGCCTGAGCCGCGCGGTGGCCGGCAATAAACTGCAACAAAACAAAGCGCTAAGAGACTGGCAACGCGAGCAGGAACTATTAGCCGTGCTGATCCAGAAAGCGCAAACTGCCGGGTTAGATGCTGACTATATCAGTCGCGTGTACCACACCATTATTGAAGACTCGCTGGCCGTACAGCGAAAGTTTTTGCAATCCCAATCCCTAGAGCCCTCAGCGCAAACGCCGGAAAATTGCGTTGCAGTCCTCGGTGGCCGCGGCTCCTATTCCTACCTTGCGGCTAATAAGTATTTTATCGATCAGAAAAATGACTATCAGGGTTTTGCAACATTTGCCGAGGTGTTTTCAAGTGTGGAACAGGGAAACGCAGACTTTGGCGTGATCCCGATTGAAAATACCACTTCGGGCGGTATTACCGAGGTGTTTGACTTGCTGCTCAATTCCAGTTTGTCGATCGTCGGCGAAGAAAAATACCCGATTAACCACTGTCTGGTTGCCGCTCAATCAACCCAACTGGCGGACATCAAACAAATCCTGGCACACCCGGAGGCAAATCGTCAGTGTAGTAACAATAGCCAGAAATTATTGTCGGCGTCGGTTAAACTGGTATCGAGTACAGCCGAGGCGGTCAAGCAGGTGGCCGAAGATCTAAGCGGCACCCTCGCCGCCATTGCCAGCGAGCAGGCGGCACATCAGTTTGGCCTGAAGATTTTGCAGAGTAATATCGCCGATTTAACCGAAAATACCACCCGTTTTCTGGTGGTCGCAACGAGCGCCCAGCCGGTTTCAAAGTTACTCGCCGCCAAAACCAGCATTGCGCTTTCTACCGGGCAAAGGCCGGGCTCGCTCGCCGAAATTCTGTTGATTTTTAAGGACGCAGAACTTCCTCTAACCCGACTTGAATCCAGACCAATCGCAGGTAAACCCTGGGAGCAGATGTTTTACATCGATATTCAGGGCAATCTGGCCGATAACAAGCTCACTAACGCGTTGGCTCAAATCAGCCAGCTTTGTCACTTTTTTAAGGTGTTGGGTTGTTATCCCACCGATGCGCGCACGACCTTTTATTGACCAGTAACCATCTACTCATCAAGAGTACCAGTTAACCTTTGCGATCGCTGGCGCTACCTTAGGGCGAGCATTTTTGTTAGACTCCGCTCCTTCACAGCTAACCATCCGTAACGTAAAAGCATGCCATCAAAAAAAGACCACAAAGCTCAGTCAACCGAAGTTTCTCTGGCCTCTTTCTGGAAGCGACTCGCGGCCTGGATTTATGATCTATTGGGCGCGGTCGCAGTTTTTATTCTGGCTCTGGTGACAGGTTACCTGCTGATTTATATCCTGTCACTGCCCTGGGCCGAGCCAGGTGGCGCCGTTTCAAACGAGCTGAATGCCAACCCGCTGTCTAACCAGTTAAACAATAATCCCCTGTGGCTGATTTATCTGGCTGCGAGTGTGCAATATTACTATGTGTGGTGCTGGGTAAAGGGCGGGCAGACGGTTGGCATGCGCGCCTGGCGTTTAAAAATATGCAAGCCAAACGGAGAGCTACTGAGCTGGCGCGAAGCTTATTTGCGCTCCTTTGCGTCCCTCGGAGGACTTTCGCTGCTGTGGAGCTTATTCGACAGGGAGAAACGCGGCCTACAGGATTTAGTCTGTGACTCACGCGTGGTTCAGCTTCCAAAATCCAATAACAAATCGCAAAAACCACTGATATAAGAACAAGTTGCATAAATTTGACCCGAGGACTATAGTCAAAATTGGTAAGAGGCCTCAACCTCGTTCGCTGTTTGAGTAACAACATGGATTGTCAGGGTTTATTTTCAGAACCCGATGAAAGGTACCGATGACCGGACAATATACTTACCTCAAAAAAATCAAGGTCGACAGCTGTAATCTGCAGCTGGGAATGTATGTATGCGAACTCGATAAAAAATGGAGCGAATCGCGCTTTCTGTTTCAGGGATTTCCGCTAGACAGCGTTGAGGATTTAGAGGCGGTTCAGCAGGAATGCCAATGGGTTTACGTCGATTTTAAAACACGCGAAGAATACCATACGTTTTTAAAGTCCATTGCCAACGCAAATTATAAAAACACCCGGAAAATCAGGCAAAAGAACGCCCTCAGCCTTGAGCTTCCGCGGGCCAATAGCGGTTTTAAGCGCTCCAACCGCCTCATAAAAAAAATCATGACAAACCTCATCAAGGAAGAGGATTTTGAGCTTGAGCCAGTTAAAGAAGCCGTAACCGCCTGCATCGAAAGCATATTACATAATCAGGACGCACTGCTTTTGTTGAGCAATATCAAAAATACCGATGAATATACCGCTGAACATTGTTTGCGAGTAGCCATTATGGCCATTGCCTTCGCCAAATTCTTAGGAATGGACGAAGACGAATTACACACCATCGGCATCGGCGCGATGCTGCATGACGTCGGCAAAATGCGCGTGCCGCTCGACATACTCAACAAACCGGGCAAATTGTCCCCCGCTGAATACTGCTTAATGCAGGACCACGCAATCGAGGGCTTCAAACTACTCAAACCCAAAAAGAAACTTTCGCCAGAATCAATTGAAATAGCCCTGTCTCATCATGAACGACTCAATGGCAAAGGATATCCGCACAAGCTGAAAGAGCACCAGATAACCCGCTACACAAAAATTGTTACCATAGTCGATACTTACGACGCCATCACCAGCGAACGTGTTTACTCATCGGCCAAGTCACCCGCCGTTGCATTTAAAGTTTTATTGGATGAAAAAACCCAACAATTTGATCAGGAGCTGGCGCATAGTTTTGTCGAGTGGATTGGCATCTACCCAGTCGGCTCGATAGTGGAAATGCAAACCGGCGAAATCGGTATAGTCACCCAGGTTCACCCGGAACAAAAACTGAGACCGCGAGTACTCCTGATAACCGATGAAAAAAAACAAACCGGCTATGAAAAAATAGTGGATATGGGTAATATGGCGGTGCACTCCAGCGGAGAAGCTTATAAGATTAAAACTATGCACGCCAATGGTGCTTTCGGTGTAGACATAGACGCTCACGTCAAAGACGGGCTCATTCTTAAAAGATAGCTGACTTCTGCGTTCAAGAAGCCAAATTAAATAACCAATAAAAGGGCCCTGCTCCAGATGCAGACATTAAAAACCTTAGTATTGACTTGCGTTGGCGTTTTGCTGACATTTAACCCCGGCCTCCAGGGAAACGCAAACTCGATCAGCACGGAACAACTTCGAGCCGATCTCAATTATCTGGCCGCAGATCAGCTGGCGGGGCGCGCCAATTTTTCTGAACATATCGATGAGGCCGCCAACTATATTGGAAAAAGATTTTCGAACATAGGATTGTCTCCTATCGCTGGCGATGACAGTTACCTAAACACTTTTACCGTGTTTGGCTTGAGCGTAGGTAATATTAAGGTAAGCGTTGATCAGGTAGAGATCGCTAATAACGATATAATCGTGCTAGGCAACAGTCGTCATATTGGCTGGAGCCAGACTAATAAAATAGATACCCTTACAATTACTGCGGACGATAATTTTCACAAAAAACTAGCCCTTATTAATCAACACAAACAAGACCTGCTGGTTCTGGTCGATAAAGCACATGCTCCAATTTTCGCACGCTACCGAAACCACTTTAATCGTGCGCGCCATTATTTTGAACTCGACCAGGGCCCGGCCGCGGTGATGATTCTTAGCGAAAGTCTTGCGCCTGAATCCTATCAGATTGAAATAACTAACCTTGCCGAAAAAAAATCCCTCTCTAATGTGATCGGCGTACTTCCCGGCAAAGCCAAAAAAAATGAAGTTGTAGTATTCTCTGCCCATTACGACCATTTGGGCCAATCTCAGAGCCAGGGTGCCAAAAGCAAGAAAGATATAATTTTTAACGGCGCTGATGACAATGCCTCCGGAGTGGCGGCAGTAATCAATCTGGCGGAACATTTCAAACGTAAAGATATTAATGAACGAACGCTCATATTTACCGCATTTAGCGGTGAAGAAATTGGCGGTTTCGGTTCGAAACATTTTTCCAGTTCGATTCAACCTAAAGACATTGTTGCTATGATCAACATTGAGATGATCGGTAAACCTTCTAAATTTGGCGCAGGCGAGTTCTGGATGACCGGGTATGAAAAATCTGACCTCGGTAAGATACTTAACACTAATCTGGCGCGCTGGCAAAAAAAACTTCACGCCGACCCTTACCCGAAATTTCAATTATTTTATCGCTCTGATAATGCTACGCTCGCCAGGTTGGGGGTACCAGCGCATAGTTTTTCCAGCTCTCAAATTGACGAGGACCCGCATTATCATAAATTCAGCGACGAAATTCAAACCCTTGATTTGAACTCCATGACAAAGGTCGTTCAGTCACTAGCACTTGCGGTAGAATCCGTTGTAAACGGTTCTGATAAGCCAGCTCGTATCAAGATAGAAGAAATAGAATCTAAAGGGAGTTTCTTTTAGGAATAAGATTTTTCAAATAAAAATATTATTCCATCAGTAAAAGCCAGGACGAAATGCGGTAATGAGCGATATAAAAAACAATATAAAAGAATCCGGTAACATCTCTCGCCAGGCATTAAGCTGGCTAAGAGACAAACAACTTCCGGCTGATCCCGTTTGTTACCACGTTGCCTACAAATATTTTCAGACTACAGACCCTGAAATGCGCAGACGAGTTGAACAAATTCAGGGAACGCCCTCTGAAATCATTGAGTCGGTCGAGCAAATCTATCACGACTTTGTCGTGGCAAGACATGAAAATAATATTAAACAGTTTTCAAAAAAAGTCGATGATCTTGCAAACGAGACCGTAGAATCGGTCAATCATGCTCAGTCCAACCTGGAATCTTACGGCGAAACGCTGAAAGAAGCGAAACCCTATCTGGAGTCAGCTTGGTCTGAGGAGAATCTGGCCGTCATCGAAGTTCTTATAGCAGAGACGGACAATGTTTATCAGGAATCAAAATACCTCGGCGATAAGCTGGCAAGCGCATCAAAAGAAATTCAAGCGTTACAGGCTCAATATCTGGAATTTAAGCAACGCGCCAACCTTGATGCATTAACCCAGGTTCTCAATCGTTCCGGATTGAATGAAGCTTTTGCGGCGCTGAGTGAAGATGATGCAAACTATCCTGTGAGCCTGCTACTGGCAGATATTGACCATTTTAAAAAATTCAATGACGAATACGGACATTTGATCGGAGATAAAGTACTTAAGCTGGTCGCCGCTACGCTACGAAAAAATTTAAAGCGCAGAGATATTCTAGCTCGATTTGGCGGAGAAGAATTCTTGCTGTTACTGCCACAAACCGAATTGGCTAACGCGGCCAAACTGGCTGAATCATTACGCCGAAAAATTGAAGGGCTAGCGGTAAAAAAGCGTAATAGTGATGAATATTTAAGAAAAGTCACTTTGTCTATCGGTGCTTGTGAACTTCAAAACGGCAAACCGTTAAACAACGGAATAGAATGCGCTGACAGAGCCTTGTATAAATCAAAAAATCAAGGAAGAAACTGCGTCAATACAGCCAAAAAGGAAGAGAGTAAATAATTGCTGTTCTTTGTTAATTGCAGTGCAATAAAAAGGGGCTAAAAGCCCCTTTTTATTGCAAACAAAAAATAAACTGATTACTTTTTGATATCCAGCTTTTCTTTGATTCTGGCTGACTTACCGCTACGCTCACGCAAGTAATAAAGTTTAGCCTGACGCACATCGCCACGACGCTTAACAGTGATGCTGTCAACCATTGGACTGTAGGTCTGAAATACGCGCTCAACACCTTCTCCGTAAGAAATTTTTCTAACGGTAAAGGCAGAGTTTAATCCACGATTTTTAACACCAATCACAACACCTTCAAAAGCCTGAAGACGCTCACGATCACCCTCTTTAACCTTCACCTGAACAACGACTGTATCACCTGGTGCAAACTCAGGGATCTCTTTACTCATTTGTTCCTGCTCCAGCTGATCAATTATCTTACTCATTGTTCACTCCTGGTTTTTTCAATCTAATAAATCTTTATTTTCAAGCGAATATTCCGCCTGAAATGCATCAAGCAGTTTTCTTTCCTGCTCACTTAATACTCTTTTTTGCAACAAGTCGGGGCGTCTTAACCAAGTCCTGCCCAACTGTTGCTTTAAACGCCATTCCGATATTGCCTGATGATTACCACTGAGCAACACCGGCGGCACTTCCATTTCATCGATCACTTCCGGACGCGTGTAGTGCGGGTGGTCTAACAACCCATCAACGTGCGAATCCTGTGTCGCTGACTCCTGGTGTCCTAAAACCCCTGGAACCAGTCTGGTAACGGCATCAATGACAGCCATAGCGGCCAATTCGCCACCACTGAGAACATAGTCACCCAGGGATAATTCCAGGTCGACATGTTTTTCTATCAGTCGCTCGTCGACGCCTTCGTAGCGACCAGACAGCAATATCAAATGTGGTAGCTGGCTCAACTCATTGACCGTATTGTGGTCTATTCTCTTACCTTGCGGCGATAAATAAATCACTTTGCCCGGCATTTCAGATTTAGCCACTTCAATCGCTTGTTCGAGCGGAGCCACCTTCATCAACATTCCGGGGCCACCGCCGTACGGTCTGTCATCAACCGTGCGATGCCTGTCTGTGGCAAACTCTCTCGGATTAATCACATCGAGAGCAATCAGCCCGTCTTTTACAGCTCTGCCGACCACGCCATGCTCGCTAACCGCAGAGAACATTTCAGGAAACAGGCTAATTGCCGTGTACCTTATTTTTGTCCGCGAAGCCGAACCTGTTTCCGCACCAGTGTTAACATCCGTGCTAGCGTCAACGCTGGAAGCTGAGCTATTCTCAGAGATAACTTTCATCCCAATCAACTGTAATCTGGCGCGCTTTCAGATCAACTGTCTTGATAACGCTTCCCATTAAATAAGGGATCATTATTTCTTTCGCTTTCACATCCCTAGGCGTGTCTGCGGACGGGATTACGACCATCACGTCGTTCGCGCCCGTCTCAATTAGATGAGAGACACGGCCCAGCACTTTATCCTGCAGATCAACAACGCTCAGACCTTCCAGCTCTCGCCAGTAATATTCCTCGGCGTCGAGCTTTTGCAGCTGGCCCGGCAATATCGCAATTTTGCTACCCGCCATAGTCAGCGCAAGTTCACGGTCGTTTATACCCGCAAGATGCGCGGCAATTGTCTTGCCCTGGGCTCGACCGCCAAGTAATTCAAGCGACCGCCACTCCCCACCACCTTGCTGAATCAGCCAGGGGTTATACTTGATAATATTGAGTCTTGGCTCGGTATGGGAAAAAACTTTTACCCAACCTTTAACACCCGAAACCCCGGTGATTTCACCAACAATAATGGGTGAATCATTCATAAAGGCCAGGTCTCAAGGGATTAAGCCGCGGCTTTGCTATCTTTAATCAGTTTTTTCACTCGGTCACTCAATTGAGCACCCTCGCCGACCCAGTGGTCGACTCTTTCAACGTCGACGCGAATTCTTTCTTCCTGACCGGTTGCTACCGGGTTGAAAAAACCAACGCGCTCGATAAATCGACCGTCGCGAGCATTACGCTTGTCGGTTACAACCATGTGATAAAATGGACGTTTCTTTGAACCGCCACGGGCTAAACGTATGGTTACCATGCGTTAAAAATCCTCTAAATTCTCGAATAATTTCCGGTCAAAACCCTTACTACAAGCGGCTTAAAATACCCCGGAACACAAAGGACGCGCATTTTATCCTTAATCGCGGTGTTTGGGAACCCTTTTGCTATGAAAATTGCCTAATTCTATGGATTTTGCATCTGATCTTAAAAAAGAGGGGATCTGCCTATAATCAGGCTGGGTAATCAGCGCCCCATCGGTGGCATTCCACCACCCGGTGGCATCATTCCCTGCATTCCGCGCATCATCTTCATCATTCCGCCCTTACCTTTCATTTTTTTCATCATTTTCTGCATTTGCTTGAATTGCTTGAGCAGACGATTGACCGCCTGGATATCTGTTCCTGAACCATTGGCGATTCTTTTTTTACGGGAGCCTTTAATCATGTCTGGGAATTCCTTCTCTTTTACCGTCATCGAGTTAATGATGGCCTCCATTTGCACCGTCACCTTATCGCTCATTTGATCTTTCGCGGCCTGAGGGACGGCCCCCATTCCGGGCAATTTCTCCATCATGCTGGTTAGACCGCCCATATTCTTCATTTGCACCAGTTGCTCACGAAAGTCTTCCAGGTTAAACCCCTGTCCCTTAATTACTTTTTTGGCCAGTTTTTCCGCTTTTTGCTTGTCGACCTTGCGCTCAACTTCCTCAATCAGGGAGAGCATATCACCCATACCAAGAATTCTAGAGGCAATTCGCTCCGGGTGGAAAGGCTCCAGCGCGTCCAGCTTCTCGCCGACACCAATAAATTTAATGGGTTTTCCGGTAATGTGGCGGATGGAAAGTGCAGCACCACCACGCGCATCACCATCGGCTTTAGTCAGGACAACGCCCGTGAGTGGCAGCGCCTGATCAAACGCTTTCGCGGTGTTGGCGGCATCCTGTCCGGTCATGCTGTCGACCACAAAAAGCGTTTCAGCCGGATTGACCAAAGCATGCAGCTCGGCAATTTCCTGCATCATTTCCTGATCAACCGCTAATCGACCGGCGGTATCCAAAATGAGCACGTCCGCAAAGGACTTTTTTGCCTGTGCCAGCGCGGCTTTTGCAATTTGAGCTGGTTTCTGACTGGCGTCGCTCGGGAAAAACTCTGCGCCTACTTCAGAGGCAACTTTTTCCAACTGGGCTATTGCAGCCGGTCGATAAACATCGGCACTGACTACCATGACCGACTTTTTCTCTCTCTCTATTAGATATTTAGCGAGCTTGGCGGTGGAAGTTGTTTTACCTGCTCCCTGCAATCCGGCCATCAGTACGACCGCTGGCGGAGTCACTTTAAGGTCCAGAGACTCGTTAGCCGCGCCCATGGCGGCGATCATTTCGTCATTGACTACCTTAATAAAGGCCTGTCCAGGAGTTAGGCTTGATTTAACCTCTTTGCCCAGAGCGCGGTATTTAATCTTGGTGATAAAATCCTTGACCACAGGCAGCGCAACGTCAGCTTCCAGCAACGCCATACGAACTTCTCGCAGCGTGGCTTTAATATTGTCTTCAGTTATGCGCCCTTTACCGCTGACTTTTTTGAGTACCCGGTTAAGGCGATCGCTTAGATTATCAAACATTTACTTTTCCTGATTTACCCGACTACAACCGACATTGAGCTATAGCCTTTCAATGTGGGCTATTATAGCGGGATTATTTTTCACGACAACATAATCGGTTAAAATGCGGCGATCCCTTTATGCTTTGCTCGTCAGCGCGTATATCAAGCAAAAATGGTTTACAGTGCGCAGATGCTGGTCGATAATATGCGCTGACAATTCAAAAGGTATTTAAATTGATTTTGCATGTTTTAGAGTCACTGATCTTCATTTTGTACAGCGGACTTTTCATTTATACATGGCGAAAACTATCTCAGGATAAAGAGCCTGGCTCTCCCACTTTGCCAATATTCGTTATCGCACTGGTCGCTCACGGCTATCTGTCTTATCTACATATTGACGGCGAGCAAGGTCAAAACCTGAGTTTGTTCAATATTTTTCTGATGACCACCTGGCTATCCATGTGTCTTGTTGGTTGGAATTTGTACCGCCACCGGGCGCACTCTCTATTGTTGGTGTCCTTACCCATCGCAGCGATCAGCGTTCTCGAAGTCGCCCTGTTTGCCGGCTCTTCTCCAATTGCGCTCAATGGTAAGGTTTTCAACCTATTACATATTCTCAGCGGTGTCGCGGCAATGAGCATTTTGTTGCTGGCGGCTTTGCAATCATTTCTGGTCCTCTATCTTGACAATGGGTTGCGCCACCATCCGGCGCATATACATCAATGGCTGGGGCCGTTGCAGGGAATGGAGCGTTATCTCATTCAGCTGCTCACAACCGGTTTTGTGTTGATGACAATCTCACTTTCACTGGTCATCTTACTGCCGGGAGAACTTAAAGCGGCACAAGTGGTGCACAAGGTCGTGCTCACTTCTACTTCCTGGGTAGTACTTGCGGTACTCATGTATGGCCGCTATGTTCAAGGCTGGCGTGGCGTTTTTGCGGCAAAGTGGAGCCTGGTCGGTGTATTTTTGCTGCTCCTGGGCTATTTTGGTAGTAAGCTGGTTATCGAATTTCTAATCAAAAACTAACTTTGCTCCTCTTTTTTAAAGGGCTCTAAAGCCATTGGATAACATCTCTACCGCCACTTTATCGCTGATCCTGACCATACTGATTATCTTGTCTGCGTTTTTTTCCAGCTCAGAAACAGGGATGATGTCGCTTAACCGCTATCGCCTGAAAAATCTGGTCAAAAAGAAAAATCGCGGCGCGATCCTGACTCAAAAGCTACTTCGCCGGCCCGATCGTCTCATCGGTCTGATTTTGATTGGTAATAACTTTGTCAATCTGGCGGCGGCGTCAATTGCCACCGCAATTTGCGTGAGACTCTGGGGCGACCTGGGTTATCTATACAGCGTTATTGGCCTGACGTTTATCGTGCTGGTTTTTGCCGAAGTCACGCCTAAAACTTTGGCGGCGTTGCACCCGGAAAAAGTCGCATTTCCTGCGGCCTACCTGCTGACGCCGCTTTATAAGGTTTTTTTCCTGCTGGTGATCGGGTTAAACGCGATAACCAACGGTTTGTTAACACTTATGGGCGTCAAGTTAAATAAGAGCGACCGCGATGATCTGGGCTCTGACGAACTCAAGATCATTGTTAATGAAGCGGGCGCTCTGATCCCAAAGCGCCACCAGAGTATGCTGTTGAGTGTACTGGATTTAGAAAGTGTGACCGTTGAAGACATTATGATCCCCAGAAATGAAATTACCGGGATCAACTTGCAACAACCAATAAGCGATATCATCAACCAGATGAAAAACGCGGTACATACCCGGCTACCGGTTTTTCATGATGAAATCGACAAAGTAGAGGGATTTTTGCACGCGCGACAAATTATCAAACTGCTGGCATTTGATGAGGAAGACCTGACCAAAGAGGCCATCAGCAATGTTATGACCAAGGTCTATTTTGTGCCGGAAGGTACGCCATTGAATACCCAGTTACTAAATTTTCAGCGCAAAAAATTGCGCATCGGGCTGGTCGTTGACGAGTATGGCGACATTTTAGGTCTGGTTACGCTCGAAGATATACTCGAAGAAATCGTTGGCGAATTTACTACTGACTTTGCCGATACCAGCAAAGATATTCAAAAAGCCGATGACGGCAGTATCATAATCGATGGTAGCGCGACCATCCGAGATATTAATCGCTCTCTGGAATGGCAATTACCCACTAGTGGTCCTAAAACCCTTAATGGCCTGATCATCGAATACATTGAATCGATACCGCAAGCGGGCACGGGAATGCGCTTATCCGGTTACCCGATGGAAATACTGCAAGTCAAATCCAATCGGGTCAAGAGCGTCAGAGTGTGGCCCGAACTTTTCCTGGCCCAGGATTGAAAATAGAGCGATTCCGAATTTGGCGACCCTGCCTTGATAAGACACAAACTCACATCATGATTTGCGATAAAGTGACTAAAAAAGTGTTAAATATTGATAGTCGTTTTGTACCTAAGCAGTTGAAAATATAAACATCTTTAGTCTATACAGTATTTTTCCCATAGAAAAATAGCTTGCACTAGCGTATTTTGGTGGTATCTTCCGTAGGGAAAGCAACACATACCATCTGCTTTACTACAGCAAAATTCAAGGAGGATTTTAATGGCTGACTCTCACACTGAATATAGTTTTCGCAGCGGCGAGCAGGAAAATCAGGTATTCGAGCGCTCCGGTCGCTTTTATAGCATTAAAGGCAATTGGTTTTTTAAAACGCGAGAAGACATCAATTACGGTCCCTATATTAGCCGAACCGAATGTAAATACGCCTATCAGGAATTTCTGGATCTGGTCTCGAGTCAGAGTGATTTGAGCAGTATGCCAGTGGATTTTTGTGATGTTGGTTCAGACTGGAAAGTCCCCAAAATCAACTTTAATTAAGCTGAGTTTTGAGGTTTATGGATGTCTAAAGCTGCTGCCGGCGGTCGCCTTGCCGGCCCCGGATCAAACCGAATCGACGGAATCTGCAACGGCCACTAGTAAAACAGCGATAGATAAAAGCGAAAAACATTAGCGTCAAACTGGTACAGCGGTTCGCTTCCTGCAACGGCTGACACTCGCAGATCTCTAAAGTCTTCAAAATCAAACTCGATGTAATCAACGCTCAGATTGACGCTATATTTGTCAAAATAACGCCAACCTTTCAGTGGTTGCTCATAACTTGCCCCAAGTCCGATACTGCTGGTAGTAAAAGTACTCATTTCCTTGTCGCGAGCCCTGAAATTTTGTGCGTCTATGCGTGGAAAAAGATCGCTAAAAAAATCTGCCTTGTCCTGCTGATAGCGCCTTAGTTTAACGTCGAACACCCAGTCCGAGGCCAGCGGATGAACGTAAACAGCTTCGATAGTATTAGCCTCAATTCCCCAGGTGTCGCTAAATTGTCGAAACTCCATTTTCAGGGAAGCACGATAAGGCAGATAATAGATCCCGCGAATTGCGAAAGCATCGCTGGTGCGCGTTGCCGGATAAAACTCTTCCTGGTAGCTGTAGCCTGCTCCAACTGAAGGGTCCAGATAACGAACCGAGCGGTAAGGGTTATTTAAAAAGCCCTGATCGGTGATGGTTTCCCAGGAAAATCCAAGCAAAGTGTTTTTTGTGATGACCTGAGTCAGTCCGATCCGGAAATTGCGTCGATTGGTATCTTCAGAAAATTCAGGTTCACCGCGCTTCCCAACGGTATCCCAGCCTTGAGAATATCCCAGGCTCAAGGTCGTCAGATCGCCAAAAAAATCCTGACTGACGCCAAAATGGGCCGAACGAGCCGAATAATCGTTTTCATCGCTTTGCGTATAATTGAGGCTCAGGATCGTTTTGTCGTGCAGATAATCAACCCCGACGCTGCTTTCGATGCGTTGCTCGGTGTAAGCGCTCGCAGTGGTCACCACGTCAATTGACGCGCTACTGACATTATCAACATAATAATTAGCCGATACAGATACTTTGTCTTTTATGGACTTGCGCACAAGAATTGAGGGTCCCTGAATATCGACCCCGCCCCCCTCGAAATAATGATAAAGTGCATCGGCTCTTTCTTCGGGTAATACCGCAGCTAGCGCCGATTGCGCCGGTAACATCATCAGCGAGGCGAAAAAGGCGATGCAGGAAAACCTGACTTTCGGGCTAGTTACAGCCACATCCGCCTCCGGCGCTGCCTTCGGCGCCTCTAGCCCCTTCTCGTGCCTGATAAACGTGATTAAGGTAACTATCGGATACCGGATCTCGCCCGAATGCCATTATGGGATCGGCCAGATTTTGACGCTCATAAGGCTTTACCCACGGCTCGACTTTCAGCGAAGAGCAACCAATGTTGAGAAAGCTCAGTCCGATCACAGCGATAACAGCTAATTTAGATGTTTTGAACTTCATGCTTACTCCCGAATAAGCTGCTTGATTTTACTGGTATATTTGTCTTCGTCGCCGGACTTATAGCCGGGATGAACAAAACGAACATTTCCATCGCGGTCGATAATGGCTGTGCTGGGCATGGCCGACACGCTGTAAAGCTTGCTGACTCGACTGTCCGGATCGTAGAGAACCGGAAAGCTCACTTGCGTATCCCGCAGGTATTCGATTGCTTTTTCTTGTTTCTGATCTACATTAACGCCAATCACGGAAAAGCCGAGCGGAGAGTATTTGCTGTGGATAGCGTCCAGAATAGGCATTTCCTGGCGGCAGGGGCCGCACCAGGAAGCCCAGAAATTTAACAGAACGACCTGACCGCGAAAGTCGGATAGTCGTATGTTCTCGCCTGAATGACTTTTCAATGTAAAATCCGGTGCCGGGATTTTTTCTGCCGCGGCAGCATAATCAGCAAAAGCCAACTGACCAAAAACAAAACCTAAAAATAGTGTCAATACGAAGGTCTTAATAGTACTTTTTTGCGTCATCTTTGTGATTACTCTTATATATTGAATTCTAAATAATTATAGTTAAATATCAGAAAAATATTGTGAAACCAGTTGAGATTTCAAGATCATTTGCGGTCTTGGCGCTGCCCAGCAATTCAATATCATAAAAATGATCTTTAAGAGACATATGCATCGACAGCCAGTCATTGAACAAAACCTGATAGCCGCCGCCCAGTAACACAGTCGAGCGCGTATCTCCGGCAAAATCAGTACTTCCCAATCCGGTTAAAAAATAAAATGAGCTGGTAAAAGCTAAATCCTTTCCCATAAAACCCTCGCCCGGCAGCAGGTTAAACCCGAGAGCGACGCTATAATGAGAATATTGTCTCTGCTCGTCAGTCAACAACACCACATTACCGCTAAGCCGTTCAAAGCTACTCAAGCCTGCTTCAGTCTCGCCATAATTAAGAGACACAAAAAAATCTTCGGTAACATGGTAGGCCGCGCTAAAACTGGTAATCTCAGTCGAGCCAAAGTCCTCAATACTAATGATGCCGTAGTGAACGCCTAGCTCCCAGTTTTCGCTGTCAATCGCGTCACGGTCGACCTCACGGCGCTCTACCTGAGGGTCAAAAACTCTCACATTGGACACGCCCGTGTCGCGCTCCGAGTCATCCTCGTCCTGCGCGGCGAAGGTCGACGTCGATAACAACTGACTAAAACCCATTACCAGGGCAATCAATAAAATACGCTGAATCCTATTTTCCATTCTTCCACTTCATCGTTGTCGTTTCTACTGGTCAGTATGGTATAGGAATTATATTCCGCGCGAATAAAAAACTGTCGAGAAATATAAATTCTTAATCCAATACCGGCGTTAACCATTTCATCGTTGCGATCTTCGGCCTGGACCAGAGTCGCGTTGGGTTGGGTAAAAATAGCGCCCGTTCCAATTTTCACATAAGGAGAATAGCGCCATTCAGGAAAAGGCTGGTGCATCAAATTCAGGTTCACAAATTGTATATCAGAAACATTACCGATCGCCTGTGAAAAAGCCAGCTCCGCGGTAATATTGGGCGTCCAGTTCCAGCCACCCGTTAACGTCATCACTGTCGCGCCTTCAAAACTACCAGCCAGCACCCCGGTTTCAAAATCTCTTTGCACAAATTGTTGCTGATCCGGTTTGTCTATTTCAAAAGTCTGACCATTTGTTGTCAATGTTCTGGCAAGTTTGTCTTCGTGTACCCAGCCAAGCGTACCTTTTTGTGATTTAACTTTATACCATTGAGTTTTACGCTTTATAAGCTTGACTGTGTTACCGCGTTCGATAATAAAAAACACCGGATAACCGCGCCCTGGACCGGTGTGTAGCTCTACAAAAGGTTCTGCAACTTCAACCTGCTGATATTTATCCTCTTCAATCGCCGCGTGAGCTACATTGACAGCAAAAGAAATTATCGTCAGAAAAAATACCAAATGCCATTTGATTTCTGATTTGTTTAAGGTCAACTTATTTTTCCCAAAAGGTAAACGCCACCCGGGCAAGCTTTATCAATTATTTTATTCGTTCTGTCGCGCTTCAATCTCGTGTCGGTTACTGTGGAACGACAAAAGGATTATTATAGTACTGACCGCCAATGTCTAACCATTCCGAAATTAATTTAAGCTCGGCAGCAGTTAACCATCCCTGGTGAGAACCACCAGCGTCGAACAACTGAAAAAAACGCGCGTTGTTATTGGCAGCGCTCACGTTCATCGAAGACGTCACGCCTACAGTCACCATCACCGGAATAGGGTCGCCGTTAGCATCAAGGATTAAATTACCATCCTGGTCGACCTCATAAATGGGATTTCCGTTGGCATCAAGCGCTGGAACCAATAAATCAATAATCGCACCATTACTCAACTCCACCGCATTGTCGGCAAACAAGAGTTCGCGGTAAGACGTCAGGTGTTCCGGCTCATCAACAGAAGCGTTGCCTGTCAGGTCAAGCTGCGCAAATGGAACCTGAGCCTGCCCCATGGCATCTACCGTGTTATGGCATGAAGTACAGGTGTTATCCTGCAGCAAATTACCCATCGCGTCCAGTTGTTGGCGCGGCAACTCCCATAGTGGTTGGATCGTCTCCGGATAGTTAATTGTGATCCGGCACAAACCATTCCAGTCACTAATACAACCTAACGTAGTTGGCGACGGCGAGGTCAAATCAGCATAAGTGTAACTGAAAGAAGCCGCTGGTGTTTGCATCGCAGGGTCGGTCCAGACATCCTGATATTCGATATTGACGGACAGATCCGGAACGCCATTTAAACGTGCAAATACCTGAGCCATGGTTTCACCTTCGTCGGCAAACAAAATCGGATTGGTATTAGGAAATGCAGAGCCCGTTACTGGCGCGCCGAGATTAACAGAGGACGCTTCTGCCTCAAGTCGGCCGTGCGGCAAAGCGCTCGCCCTGGTGTGACAACCGTTACACTGTTTAACTTCGCCGGCATTGACCGACATCCAGTTCTGATGACGCTCGCCCACCCGACGTCCGTTGGCGTCGAGCAGACTAATGGCAAATGCGACGTCCGCGGGCACTTTAAACAGAGCTGAGCCGTCCGGCTCTACACGTGCATAGCCGATAATATCTTTCATTAATTGCGCCTGGCTTCTACCAAACGCCGTACCATTTAAATCCACCAGATCATCATCCGGCAAAGAAACTGCTTTTACTATCCTCAAAAAACGGACGGGGTGATCTGCGGGGCTGGTTTGCAGCGGATCGGCCATAGCGCTGATACCAAAAGGGCTAACATCGATACCATCAAAGTCGTAAACACTGCGGATATGGATAACCGCGACATTCTCGGTCACCAGATCAGAATCACCGGTAAGCGCTGTATCAATCCAGACGGGCGGCAATTCGCGTGGCGCCATAACGACGACTTCATGCGTAACCTGTCCCTCAACTCCGTTAACTATTGGACGCTGGGTTCCTTCCAGCGGGTCAAAAATCCATACACCGTACAGCGGCTGCGCTTCGACGGCAGCAGGGTCGGCCAGCAACTCTTCGGTACAGGGTACAATTATCGGGTTGTCGTCCGCGTCAACTCCGTTCAATCGACACTGAGTCCAGCTGACCAATAGGCGCTCGGTTCCGTCAAAAAGAGGATAGACGTTTGCAAACCGTCCGCCGCTAGAGGGCTGGTCATCGCTGCGAACCTCAAATGGGGTCGCGCTAACCTGACCGGGCCCACTCATGCCTGACGCGTTAGAGCCAGGCTGGTCGATATCGATAAAGTTTTGCCAGTCAATGTAAACAAACTCACCACCAAGGCGAGTGCTCATGGCGGGTTTAAGACTAACCAGCAAACGACCATCTTCTGCCTCTCGCGCAGACATAAATTCAACCGTGCCGCCCTCACTGCCGGTTCCGTGACTATTCTTTCCGTATAGAATTTCCAGCCCGCTGCCATCGGGATTAACCTGATACAGATTGATCTCATCCGAGGAATAATTATCCCAGCGGCTGAAAACGACCTTACCGTTTGTCATGACTGTCGGATCAGTATCATGACTCTGGTTAAAGGTGATCTGCTTGATTTCGCTACCATCATTTTTCATTACGTGAAGAGACAGCGCAATCACGTTGCGATCTTCATCAAGGGCTCCAAACTGGGGTTTCCCTTCGTCCAGCAATACCGCTTTTGCCTGCCTTTGCCGGGTTGAAGCGAAGACAATGTCACCATCCGGCAGATAGTAAGGCGCGACATCGTCACCCGCTTCAGCGGTAATATCTGAATCGATCACCCGCCTTAACGTCTTGTTTGTATTATCATACTCCCAGATATTCCAACTCGGCTGTTCATCCTCATCGGCATCTTCAATTTCCGGTGCGCGCATCGCAAAAAGTAACTTGCTGCCGTCAAAGGACACTTCGACGTCTTTCACATCATAGAGCGCACCTTCGGCAAACGCTTGCGAGCTGATATCGGTTTCAGTGGCGCTGGCAGTCGCCCTGTCTTTAACAAATAGAACCGCGCCCGGGTTAAATGCGACAGGTTCACGTAGAACTTCCACTACTGGCGACTCTACTGCGTTGTCGTCTACTTCAACGGGCAAAGGTCTTTTGACGTAAGCGATTGGAAAATCGACCACCACCGGATCGGGTGCCTGGCCACTACCTTCCACACTGGCTCCGCCGCCGGTACAACCAACTACCAAAACTGACAGTAAATTTAACAGGAGTGTTGTCTGTTTGCTCATGGATATTTCCATTTCGAAAGGTTTTTGCTCTCAATCAAGCTAATTGAGCATTCAGTCTATGGGGACTGCGGCGATAAAACTGCGAGTCGGTTGGCAAAAAGAGCGGCCGGTCAGTCTCTCTTTTTCTTCTCTTTATTTATAGGTCGCATCTCCCATTAAGTTCGATTATGTATTAATTCGATGTTGATTTCTGTGCGTGCATTCACGAAAAAAAGAAACCCGTTTAGTTAAACTGTATCGACAATTGGATTGGCGCGCTTGATTTTTTTCGCCGTTGGTCGTGGCCAGAGTTTAATTAATAACTGTCCAGATCCAAATCAGTGGCGGTCAATTATCAGATCGGCACAAACGAACCAAGCCGAAACGCTAAAAAGATACGGGTGCTTCAAATATGAACAAAGCCAAATTAGCAATCTCTCCCAGGACAAAACCATACCTGCCCCTTTTTCTGCTATCTTTGTTGTCGCTTTCTGCCGTAGCAGGCCCGCGAGAGCAGGCAAAGAGAATTCACGATCGGATCGCTGGCGTTCCTCCCAGCGCTTCAGTGCTAGCGGATATGCAAGCTGATATCGCAGCGGGTAACGCCCTGACGGCGGCTATGAAAGCGACAGAAAATGATGCTTTTTACAGCGTAACATTGAAAAACTGGGTGACCCCCTGGACCAACGAACCGCAGACAGTTTTCGCACCGCTTAATGACTACACCGCTACCGTCATTGGAATGATAAGAGACGATGTCGATATAAGACAAATGCTCTACGGCGACATTATCTACATCGGACAGGCAGGCTCGGGATTACCGGCCTACTCAAATAGCAATAACGATCATTACCAGGAAATGGAAGATAGCGCCCTGCCTCTTAGCACGGTTTTACAACAGTCGACTCAATCGAGCGTAACCGGTCTGGAGGCCCCGGCAACTGCCGGCGTTTTGACCTCACGAGCCGCCGCCATGGCTTTCTTAAAAGACGGCACTAACCGCGCTCTGTTTCGCTTTACCTTACTTAATCAACTCTGCGGAGACCTTGAGCCTCTTAAAGATATTGAGCGAGCCGCCGACCGGATCAGGCAGGACGTTTCAAGGAGTCCGGGCGGAGATAGCCGAATTTTTATGAACTCCTGCTACGGTTGTCACGCTGGCATGGATCCGATGACACAGTCACTTGCGTATTACGATTTTGAGTACGATGTGGAAGCCGACCCGTCAGGCGAGAATGGTCAACTCAGCTACAACGCCGCCGGTCAAATCGACCCTGTGACCAATACGCGTGTGAAATCAAAAAATCACATCAATAAATTTAATTTCCCGGCGGGCTTTATCACCGAAGATGACAGCTGGACAAATTACTGGCGTAAAGGCCCTAATCAGCTAGTCGGATGGGATCCTGCATTGCCCGGCTCCGGCTCCGGAGCCAAAACCATGGGGCAGGAACTTGCTCACAGCGAAAAATTTGCCCGCTGCCAGGTCGAAAAAGTATTTCAAAACGTTTGTTTAAGGGTTCCGGTGGACAGTGCAGACCGTGCTCAAGTAGACAGCATGATTGATTCGTTAAAGGCTAATGGTTACCAGCTCAAGCGCACCTTTGCTGAATCAGCCGTTTATTGCATGGGAGAATAGACAATGAAATCCAAGCGAATTCCAAACTCATTATTTGAGTGCAAGCGTCTGATAAAATTTTCTCTTATTGCCTCAACGATAGTCGCACTTTCCGCCTGCTCTGGCGGCGGCGCAGAAATCGAGGAAAACCCGGTAAATACAGGCCCAACCGGCTCCAGCTACAGCGGCCCCCCACCGGCAACTGAGGACGTTCAGAATTTTAAACGCGAAGTCTGGGACAAGCTTTCACCTTCAAACCGTTGTGGTCAATGCCATGGTTCGGGGCAATCGCCCGAATTTGTTAACCTGGCAGATGTTAACGTGGCTTATGCTGCGGCCAATACCATCGTCGATTTGAGCAGTCCGGGCGAATCCAGAATGGTCACCAAGGTCGCTGGCGGGCATAACTGCTGGGAAACGAGTGATTCAGCCTGCGCCGATATTATTACCGGTTACATTACTGCCTGGGCCGGTGATGCGGCAGGAAGCGGCACATCAATAGCTCTGATCGCTCCCACTCTACGCGAACCGGGCGATAGCAAGACGTTTCCCGACTCGTCTGCACTATTTGCTAGCACCGTTTATCCTTTGCTGACCAGCTATTGCGCGGCTTGTCACAACGAAAATTCAGCTAACCCGATTTCACCGTTTTTTGCCAACGACGACATCGATTCAGCATACGCCGCCGCGAAAGCCAGAATTGACCTGGACACTCCGGCGAATTCACGCTTTGTCCAGCGCCTGAGAAGCGAGTTTCACAACTGCTGGAGCGATTGCACCGCTAACAGCGACGAGATGGAAAACGCGATTGCACAATTCGCGCTGGATATTCCGTTAACTCAGGTCGATCCCGATTTGTTGATTAGTAAATCATTATTTCTTAGCGATGGTATAGTCGCAAGCGGTGGCGGTCGAGACGACTCGGATGTTATTGCTGTGTGGAATTTTAAAGCCGGCGAAGGCCGTACTGCATTTGATACCAGCGGTATCGAACCTGCAATAAACCTGAACTTTACTGGCAGCGTTAACTGGGTTGGCGGCTGGGGCATTCAAATTGTTGATGGCAAGGTCCAGGGCTCTACCAGTAGTAGCAGTAAACTCAGTGAATTAATCAAGGCGACCGGCGAGTATTCAATTGAAGCCTGGGTTGCTCCTGCCAATGTGACTCAGGAAGGCCCGGCGGGAATCGTCAGTTATTCTGCAGGAACCACCGCCAGGAACTTCACCCTCGGCCAGACCCTGTATAACTACGATTTCCTCAATCGGTCCAGCGAAACCGACGCCAACGGCGAAGCTGCTTTATCGACACCCGATGCCGCAGAGGTTTTACAAACCGCGTTGCAGCATGTAGTCGCAGTATTTTCACCCACTGAAGGGCGAAAAATCTTTGTTAATGGCGAATTGGTGGCCGAGGAACAAGTGGAAACCGGTGGAGATCTTAACGACTGGGATAATTCTTTTGCTCTGGTTATGGGGAACGAAGTATCAAACGACCGTTTATGGCAAGGGACCATTCGAATGGTTGCTATCCACAACCGTGCATTGGCTCAGGAGCAGGTTATTCAGAATTTCGACGTCGGTGTCGGCGAGAAATTCTTTATGTTATTCAGCATTTCCCACCTGATTAATCTTGACGACTCCTACATTATGTACGAAGTCAGCCAGTGGGACAGTTATGCTTATCTGTTTGAAAAGCCAACTTTTGTCAACCTCAACGGTGAAACGATCCCCGACAATATCGATATTGAGAAGATTCGGATTGCGATAAATGGTAAAGAAGCCAAAAATGGCCAGGCCTACAAAAATCTCTCTGCTAATTTAAACGCGAGTCTCTACTCACCTGAGACGGGACAAATGCTTTCCCGATTAGGTACAGTTATTGCACTCGAAAAAGGCGCCGATTCCGACGAGTTTTTCCTTACCTTTGAAAAAATCGGCGCATTGGAGAATCTATTTGTCGAACCGCCAGCAGCACCGGCTGCGACGCCGCCTGATTTACCTGCTCGTCCCGACATAGGTATCAAAGACTTCTTCGAGATCCATGCGAGCATGTCCAAGGCCACCGGAATCAGCATGGCGCAACCGGATGTGTCCGCGACGTTCGAAATCGTCAAGCAACAACTGCCAACGCTGACCGATATCGATATATTCAATTCGGCACAACAAATGGGCGTAACCCAACTGGCAATTGAATACTGCAATGCGCTGGTTGAAGACCCATCGACAAGGGCAACTTATTTTGCTGGTTTTGATTTTGCCGCAGCCGCAAATGTCGCGTTTGACAATTCGAGTAAACGCGATCAAATTTTTGACCCGCTGATTAGCAATATCATGGGAACCAATTTAGTTTCCCAGCCCGATCCGGTCGATGTCAAAAATGAGCTAGATAGTTTGACCAACACACTTACCGCGTGTGGTACCGGTTGCGCCAGCGACCGCACCAATACCGTTGTCAAAGCGGTGTGCGCAGCAGCACTGGGTAGTGCCGCTATGCTGGTTCAATAACGGGAGCTATAATCCAATGAAAAAATTGAGTCTACAACAATTACTAAACGCGCCGCTGCTGCATAATTCGCACAAGCGGCCGGTTACCAGACGCGATTTTATCGCTCAGGGATTTATGGGCGGGACGGCTAGCGTAATGGCTCCCTCTCTTTTTGGATTGTTCGCCAACCCAAGACAAGCCCAGGCCGCACTTTCACCGGATATTGCAGCACTGAAAGCTGGCTGTGGATTCAATGTTCAGGGAGCCGGTAAAATTCCATTTATCTGCTTTGACCTGGCGGGCGGTGCAAATATTTCAGGCTCCAACGTGCTCGTTGGTGGACGCGGCGGACAAATGGACTTTCTTTCATCGGCAGGCTACAGCAAACTGGGCTTACCCGGCGATATGGTACCCTCGGTGGTAAACCCTCAAACGGGATTATCGGACTTTATTAACACCGATTATGGACTCGCGTTTCATTCCAGTAGCGCCATGCTCCAGGGCATTCAGGAAAAAACTTCGACCGCAACCGCAGCAAACACCAATGGCGCGGTGATCCCCGCCCGCTCAGATAACGATACCGGTAATAACCCGCACAACCCGACCTACGGAATCAATAAGGTCGGCGCCGACGGCTCTTTGCTCACTCTGATCGGTTCGCGTAATAGCGATTCGGGTGGTAATTCGATGGCTCCGGCTTCCATGATCGACCTGGCTTTCCGGCCAACCAAAATTGACCGTCCTAGCGATGTAACCGGCCTGGTTGATATAGGTGATCTGGTTGGTTTGCTCAGCCAGAGCGATGCAGTTTCTGTTATGGAATCGATATACCGTATTTCTGACAGAAAAATGAACCAGGTTTCCACCAATATCAGTAGCGACGCGGTAATAAAAGAGCTAGTTCGTTGCGGTTACGTCAAAAGCGCTGATTTGGCCGATCGCTTTGGTGACCCTTCCACCCTTAACCCGGCTCTCGATAGTGACATTGTCGGTGATACAGGAATATTCACCCAGGCTGAATTTGATTCTGACGCCGAATTTAGAAAAACCGCCTCAGTTATGAAATTGGTCGTCAACGGCTTCGCCGGCGCCGGAACCATTACTATGGGCGGTTACGATTACCATACTGGCGATCGCTCTACCGGTGAAGTAAGAGATCTGAGGGTAGGTCGCTGTATGGGCGCCTGTATTGAATACGCAGCACGCATGAACGTGCCACTAATGATGTATGTTTTCAGCGACGGCTCGGTATTCAGCAACGGTACCGTCGATGATTCGCCCCTGGGTGCCGGCAAGGGCGTTTGGACCGGAGACAACTCTTCCACAGCGGCTTCATTTTTTATGGTGTATAACCCTAATGGCCGGGCCAGCTTAATCGGTGCCACACCCGAAGAGCAGGCGGTTCACCAGCAAATTGGTTATATGCGCTCAGATGCGTCGACAGAAACGGCCTCTTCGCCGGCAGCCAACAACCCTAACCTTCTGGTTGAAACGGTAGTTTTGAATTATATGGCTTTGCATGGAGACCAAAATAATTTTGCGAGCGTTCTTCCCAATCACGGACTCGGCAACGTCACTCTTCGTGATAGTCTGACCGCGTTTGAACCGATAGTTAACGGTACTTTAAGCTGATTTTTGAGGTCAGTTAATTTTTTCGATGCAGCAAGTAAATAAACTTGATAAGGCCTTGCACTGGCTGGCTGAGCTGGAACTGGACAAGGCATTCGAACTATTGTTTGAATTATTGGCGCAAGAACCGAAAGATAGATCACTAATTGAGCGGATTTACAAACTGTCCCACAACCTGCCGCAAACTCAATATTTTGATAAGCTTTGCCATCACCTGTTTAGTGTAGCAGGATACTCGTCCGATTTTCACTCACAGGTGATCAAAGCCTACGCCCATTTGCTCGACCAAAATAGAACGGTTTGGGACTATAACATCTCACAGACCTACAATCTTTTTTACCATCTGAGTCAGTCTTATTTGTCTGACAGCGCTCGCCCATTCGAAAATAAAATCAAAACAGAATTAGCCGATAATCCGGAAACAGCCGTGGTACTGAAACACTATTGCGAACATTTGATCGCCAGCAAACAACTGATCAAAGCAAAAGAAGAACTATCTTATTTGTCAAATTATTACGCGGAAACCGACAGCGGACGCTGGGCTTTACAGCGGGTTAAACAGGTCGAAAGCGCAATCATTGTTTAACGAGCTAAACTGAAATAAATCTATCCAGATAATCGGAAGCTGTTTTGGCGTATTCCTGATTAATGCTGCGATTTATCACAAGCTTCAGGCTCTTTCTGGCCTCTTCCTTTCGATTGGCAAACTCGGTAAGCAATTGCGCATAAAGCAGATGCAGACGTTCCCAGTCCTTTGGCATCTTATCTATGCTAATCTGGTTCTCTATTGTTTGAAGCGCCAGTTTAAAGTGGTGTTTATTTTTCATCGCCTCACAAATTGAGATAATCGCCTGACTTTCATCCAATAAAAAATCATTTAATTGATTTTGTAGTGACACATAAAAATCTGCAGCGTGTTTATATTTTCCCCGGGCCGTCAACTCAGAAAAATAGTTTTTAGCGAGCTGGCGCGCCAGCTTGTCATTTCCTCGCACCACAGACAATTTAATCAGCTTTTCATTGGCTAGATAGTCAAGCGGATTTTGCTGTATTCGTTTAAGCAAAGTTGTCTGAGCGTCTTCATACCTTCCTTCCTGAACAAAAATATTAACATCATACAATGCTTCCTTTTGCTCCCCCTGACTGAGCTTGCTCATAGCCTCACTACCCAGAGTAAAATTAAACTCTGTGTGATACTGAAAAATCAGATAACCTGCGATCAGGAAAATCGTTGTGATCAAGTATAATACCGCACCGGTTAGTAAAAACTCGGCCAGAAATCCAATTTCGTTGCCAGAGGCGAAGCGATTGAACTCCATTAACGTCAGTGCGACTGCACTGCTAAGTATAAATAACAATAAGTAAGCGCTTCCCAGAGTACGAATAATAAAACTGATTTTGATGGGGTTCAGCATTGCCAACATGGATTTTTCCATCATCAGAATCATCGCCGATGCGGGGATCCCCAGAACAAAAAACGCGCCGAGTAATAAACTTGCCCCGGAATTCAGCGAACCCAGTTTGATCAGCAGCATCAATGTCAAAACGAAGGTCAGCAAAAACTTAAAAAAAACGCGGTTATTTCGTAGCGAAAAATAGCGACTCAGCGACGGTCTTAAGGTATCACCACTGGCCGTTTGCTCCATTGAGTCAAACAAAAACTCGGTTAGCGGAATTAAAAAAATCAGAAAAACCACATCACCAAACAGGCCTGTTGGAATCAAGGTGAAAGCAAGCGAAAAAAAAGACACTAATAGCAATACCTTTCCGCTCGCGCTTGTCGAGAGTATTTTAGGAAGCTGCTGTCCTATAGACGGCGTTTGATTTGCATTACTTTGTCGCAGGAGAGTTCGTCGACACAAGACGCATTGCGGATACAGTTCACCATTTTCCGAAGATATGCAGCCAAAACAGAAATTGATAGCGCAGGTCGAGCAATGCCAACTTGCCTGTCTTTGAGGATGATATTTACAAGGATCAGACAATATTGAATTCTCGTAATGATTAAAATTGAACGTTCAAACTGCGGCCGCAGAAGTTTGCGTTAACGCTTTAGTGCCAGACAAGTTTATCGCCGCAGTTTTTTTTCATTTCCTTCAGATATTCAGCATGAGCCAGAAGTTCTTCGTCTGAAGCCTGCAAAACTTTGAACGGCGGGCGGTTTTCGGGTAATCGCCTGATCCCGCCATCATCTTTGCCGGCGGTCAAATAATCCTGTTTTTGAGTTAAGCTAAGGTCAGTTTGACCACCGGTCATCGCCAGGTAAACTTCTGCCAGGATCTCAGAATCAAGCAACGCGCCGTGCAGATCACGTTGTGAATTATCGATAAAATAGCGTTTACACAAAGCATCCAGATTATTTTTCTGACCCGGGTGCATTTGTCGCGCCAGCACTAATGTATCCAACACGCTACAATAATCATCCATTTTGCGCGACGCTTCTCCTGAAAGTTTGAGTTCGTTATTTAAAAAGCCGATATCAAAAGGTGCGTTATGAATAATCAGTTCCGAGCCTTTAACGAACTCAAGAAACGATGCCACTATGTCCTCAAAAAAAGGTTTATCTGCTAGAAACTCGTTAGTGATCCCGTGGACTTCTATCGCACCATCATCGACTTCTCGACGGGGATTGATGTACACATGAAAGTGGTTGCCTGTGAGTCGGCGATTGATCATTTCAACACAACCAATTTCAATAATTCGGTGCCCGCGGCTCGGCTCAAGGCCTGTTGTTTCAGTATCTAAGATGATTTGACGCATTGTCTGCTTTTGACTCTGATTTAAATTTTGTTAAAAAAGGCTTCAGCGTGGCCGGGTAGATAGCTCGTCAATACCCCGATTAGCCAACTCGTCCGCCAACTCGTTTTCTAAATGACCACTATGTCCTTTAACCCAATGCCAGGCAATCTGGTGCCGTTGGTTTTGAATGTCTAGCAATTGCCACAGATCGGTATTCTTAACGGGCTTTCGCGCGGAGTTTTTCCAGCCTTTTGCTTTCCATCCGTCCATCCATTCGGTGATACCTTTGCGCACGTATTGTGAATCAGTCGTCAGATCTACCTGGCTCGGCTTTTTTAGCGCCTGCAACGCCATGATAGCGGCCATAAGCTCCATGCGATTGTTGGTGGTTTCCTGCTCTCCTCCGTAAATTTTTTTCTCATGCTTGCCAAGCCTTAATAGTGCGCCCCATCCACCGGGCCCCGGATTACCGCGACAGGCGCCGTCGGTAAATATTTCGATTTTACCCAATTGCCAATTCCTTATTTGAGTTGCTCTATCCAGCGCTCCACCAGAGCCTTAACACTTGGTTCGGCGAGCCGTGGCGCAACCAGTTGTTTATTCTTACGCCAGCTTGGCCGGATTGGCGTTAAAGTTGAAACTCGCTTTTTAGCGATTATTATATAGTAGCTGCCAAAATAGTCACAAAAATATTCGGACATTTTTTTTATCCAAGTGTAGGAGCGACTCTCCTGTATTTTCTGATTGGTCACACTGATTTTAATCAATGCTTCTCTCTCAAATCCGAGCAGGTTAAACCAGTCCGCAGCGCGGCGATGGCTGATATCAGCCGGACTGTCTGGTTTATTTCTGCGTCGTAATAGATTGTTTTTTAGGCCATACCAGCTGAACGGGTTCCGTCCGATCAAGATGACTACCCCTTCTGGTATTAGCGTGCGCTCAACTTCGCGCAGCACCTGATGCGGGTTTTCACTCGCCTGTAAAATCATCGGTAAAACGGCCAGGTCGATACAATCGGAAGCAACTGGCAATTCTTCAAAACGACACACCAATGATATCGAGTTAGGCGAAACCCGTTTCTGAGATAGCGACGCACAGCTCTGACTGATCACTATTTGATCCTTAATTACCAGACTGTCGGCGCAGAGAGATCTTGCCAATGGCGTATAAAGTAACGCATGATAGCCGAAGATCTGGGTCAGAGGCGCTGCCAGCTGTTGCTTGATTATCGCCAGTCGCCGTACATTGAGCGAACGGTCATCATCCAAATCATGATAGGTGGGTGTTGACAAATTAGCCTCCTGCAGATGAATCGGTTAAACTTGCAGCCATCTTTCGCCTGACTGTTCATGATAACTTAAGGTTTTTATGATTGCCATCTCGCCAATTTCAGCCTTTAACGACAATTACATCTGGTTGATCCACAAAGAAGGTAAATCTGTGGTAGTCGACCCTGGCGATGCGGCAGCAGTAACCAATTTCCTTGAAGCCAACTCATTAGATCTGAATGGCATCCTGATTACTCATCATCACGCCGATCATACGGACGGCGTTGCCAGTTTAAAGCGTCGCTACCAATGTCCGGTCTGGGGACCTGCTAACGACCCGGTAAATGACCTCGATTATTCCTGCGAACAAAACCAGCAGATTGAAATTGACTCACTGGACGTGGCGCTTAGGGTGCTTGCACTCCCGGGTCACACGCTCGGGCATATCGCCTTTTTTCTAGCAGCGTCAGACGACACGCCTAACGCACTTTTCTGCGGCGATACACTCTTCTCAGGTGGTTGTGGCCGATTGTTTGAAGGTTCGGCCGAGCAAATGTGGCACTCTTTGCAAAAATTGATCGGTTTGCCGGATGACACACTGATCTTTGCAGCGCACGAATATACTCTTTCCAATCTGGAATTTGCCTTAAATGTTGAGCCGGAAAACCAGTCGCTACAGGACTATTATCATCGAGCCAGAGAACTTCGCAACAATGGCCGTCCCACGCTGCCTTCCAGCCTGGCCCTGGAAAAGAATATCAATCCCTTTTTACGAGTTAACAGCTTTGACGTCATTAAAGCGGCTCAACAGCGCTCACAAAGGCATGATCTCGATGAAATCCAGGTTTTTTCAGTTATTCGCCAGTGGAAAGATCAGTTTTGACGGCAATTTGACATCATATTTGAATGAAAATACCATTTAATCTCGCTAAGCTCTGCAAAAAGCAAACCTTCGATCCTGAGCAGTTGTAAGGACATTAGTTTGAAAATTAAATTTTTGATTTTTTTAAGTATTTTAACGCTCAGTGGTTGCAAGACGCTGTCTGGCGATGCCGATCTCACCGTTACGCCTGAGCAACGCTTAGCAGAGAGTGAGCTGGACGCGAAAAATCAGGCGGAAGTCGCGCGCCTGCACGCCGAACAAGCGCTTCTTTCCAGTGAGTGTGCGGCTGCGCATTCTCCAATCGATTTGGAAGCCTATGACAATGTCTGGCAACGAATATTGCTACAACTTAATCTGGAACTACCGGATAACAAGCGAGTTCGAGCGCAAAAAAACTGGTATTTAAGTCATCCCAGCTATATGAAGCGGGTTAGTGAGCGCGCTTCACCTTACCTGTTTCATATTGTCGAAACGCTGGAAAAAAACCAGCTACCACTGGAACTTGCGCTTTTACCCATCGTAGAAAGCGCGTTTGACCCGTTTGCTTATTCTCATGGTAGAGCCTCAGGCATGTGGCAGTTTATTCCCAGCACTGGCAAGAATTTTGGCCTGAAACAAAACTGGTGGTACGACGGCCGCCGGGACGTTGACGCTTCTACTCAAGCGGCTGTGAAATTTCTATCTTATTTGTACAAACGATTCGACGGAGACTGGCTACACGCACTGGCCGCGTACAACTCAGGCGAAGGTAACGTGCGCAAAGCGATCAGAATCAACCGTCGCAAGGGCAAACCCACCGATTTCTGGTCATTGAAATTACCAAAAGAAACCAAAGCTTATGTTCCCAAATTACTCGCACTGGCAGATATCCTCAAAAGTACCCAGGCCGACGATGCAATTTGGACGCCTGTTCCTAATCTACCTTATTTTGACCGCGTAGCAACCGAAAGTCAGATAGACCTGAGTCTGGCCGCAGCGCTCGCCGAAATATCCATGGAGAGGTTTTACCAACTCAATCCTGCATTTAACCAGTGGGCAACCTCGCCTTCGGGCCGCAACCCCATATTGTTGCCGATCGAAAAAATAGAAACTTTTAAACAAAACCTGGTCAAAATCCCAAAAAACCAACGTATTTCCTACAAAAAATATACCGTTAAACCGGGCGACAGCTTGATAAAAATTGCCAGGAAATTTTCAACTACGGTTGACCTGTTAAAGACGAATAATCCGATCAGGAACAACACCATCCGTGCCGGAAAAACGCTTCTCATCCCGGTCGCATCAAAAGCGAGGGATCAATACCACAAGAGCGCACAGCAACGGCTTAATGCCAGCCAGAACGAACGACGAAAGGGCCGCAAACAAATAGTCAGGGTCACTCAGGGGGACTCAATGTGGGAGCTTTCACGGCGTTACAAAGTCAATATGAGAAGTCTTGCCAAGTGGAACAACATGGCGCCAACCGACCCACTACGCGTCGGCCAAAAACTGGTGGTGTGGACAGAACAACCCCTGCGTTTGGCCGGACTATCTTCTGGAACACAAAAAACAAAAAAAATTCATTACAAAGTCAGACGAGGTGACTCGCTGGCGAGAATTGCAGATAAATTCAAAGTCAGCCTGAATAGTGTAAAAAAATGGAACCGGCAAAAAGGCCAACAGAAATATCTTCAACCCGGCGACTCGCTAACTTTGTACGTGGACATTACGCGACAGTTTTAATCTCTAAAAACACAATGCCCGGACTCTCAACTTTCGGATAGTCAATCGGTTGCTGATCGCCATTTATTTTTGTGCCGATTAAAAGCCCGATTATCATTCGATAAATTCCATGTAGATGTCCGCCCGACTATAGTGGGAGTTATCAAATGGCGCCGGGCGTTCCCTGAATCCGAGTTTTTGATACAGGTTTAGCGCGGGCAGCAGTTTTCGGTTTGACTCCAGATAGAGTAACGAGAAATCGGTCGCCTGATATTGAGAAATCGCCGCGAGCGCCAATTTTTCTCCAATCCCGAAACCCTGAAAGCGCTCGTCGACTGACATTTTAGACAACTCCAATCGATTATCACTGGCCACAATCAGCGCCGCAGTGCCAATTATCTCACCCGACAGACGGGCGAGTAAAATAAAACCGCCGTGGGCCAATATTTTCTCTTGCGGGTTGGACAACACCTCGTGATCTATGGCCTCAACGTAAAAATATTTACTCAGCCAATGATGATTGAGTCGATAAAAATCATCGCCGTACATTGGCTCAAAATGAATTATTTCCACCTGGTCGCGACGCACTTGTTTTTCCAGTCGCTCAACCCTTTCTCCTAGCGACGAGCTCGCAAGCGCCCTTTCCATCAGTTCGATATTATTAATCAGGTCGTTTTGGGAAACTTCGAGAATTCCGTCGAGTACTTTCTTAAGTTTTTGCCAATGGGGTTTCATCTCATCGACCAATTCGTAACCTTGCGGGGTTACCGCCAGCAGACGTCGTCTCTCGTCTTTGGCGTCAATTTCGTGGTAAAGCCAGCCCTGAGCCTGCAATTTCTTACTCATCTGGCTGATCGCCGGATGACTCTGCCCTAGAAGCTCCGCCAGCTCGGTGACAGAAAGGCTGCCGTGGGAACAAAGCAATTGCAGCAGAGGAAAACAGCGAGCCTGAAAATCAATTCCTTTTTGCCGGTAAAATTCATCGCCCTGGCGAAATAACAGCTCACTTAATCGTTTTAGTCTGGAGCCAAGTGCCAACGCTCCCATACTCTCAAGATTTTTCATATAGCCTGCTTTATATTCGTTAACGAATAATTATTGAAATCTGGTTGCCCAATACTTTTTAGGTTTGATATTACGTAAGTGCTTACATAATTACAACTACTCAAAAATTATCTAATGTATGGAGAAGCTCTGGATAACGACAGAAATTTGCGATAGAAAGTCTGCAGAGAGATATCAGTCGGGCAAGGTCATTTAAGCTGGTGCAACAGCAACCCCGATTGGTGGACGAATAACTGGAACGCTTCTTCCTGCTCAGTACTCACTTGCGGTCCCTGCTCTCCGTTGTTAGCGTAGAAACAACCGATGACTTTGTTTTCTACCACCAAAGGTCCCCACAGTGCGTTTTGTGAACCGGTACGCTTCATTACCTGTTTCAACGTAGCGCCATTTTCCCTCAGACTGGTTTGCCGGATAACCTGACGATTGTTCATCACTTTCTGATGAAGCTCGGGAATATCCTGATAACAGTTAAAATTGAAATTTTCTTTCGCTCGCCCGTTGGCTGGTTCGATACTGTGCTTGGCGGCGATTCGCTTTCGATCGGGACTGAGCAAAGCGACTAGTACGGATCTAAATCCTCCCCCCCTTTTAATTCCTTCCAGCAATTGCTGTAGCACCAGATTGATATCGATTTTTTCCTGCACCACCAGCGAAAGTTCCTGAATGATATCCAGTTGAGCAATTTTATCGATCTTGATTTCAAATGCCTGTTGGTCACTGATGGTTTTACCGGGTACGTCAAGAATGATGTCAGATTTTATCCCCAGCCTGCCGAGACTTTCCTGAGTCTCTTCACTCGCTTGCATAATTTTGTCCGTTACCTGCTCCGGCGATTTTCCAGTGTAACGGGTGATCGATTTGAGATGTTTTTCAAGCGCGCCCTGCAGCCCGATTTGCTCACACGTGCTCGAAAAACTATTACCGAGCAATATACTGCGCACAGGGCTATTCTCTGCATACTTGCCGGATAACATTTCGCCTATCATCGGTGCAATATTCCAGCTCTGGCAAAGACCTAAAGTCAGCTCGGTAAAATAGCAGCCGATAATCTCTTTTTCCTTTCCCCCGGTAATCGGATAGGCCGCGTTTATTTTTTGAGATAATTCATTACCAGCTCCAAAGGTAGAATAGACCGACAGCTCGCCAAGGCTTAATAACAAAGCTGAAATAAAAATCTCCTCGGTGTTTTTTTGACCGCGCATCAGCGCAAACTCTTTTGCCTGAATCGCTGCATGAAATGCCCTGACCAGCAAATCCTGCATCCGATTACTCGCGCCCTTTTTCAAAAACTGATCCATCAGCAGGCAACTGGCGCATACCTCTTTAATAGATTTATGTCCCAGTAGCATAATCGAGCGACTGACCGTTCTAATTGCCTGGGAGTATCGATTAAAATGAACACTGTTCGCCAGTTTAAGCACCGACGCGGTAAGATTAGGATCTTTAAGAATGGTGCGAGCCAGCTCAGAAGAATGTGAGCTGCTATAACTTTCAACGCTGGATAAGGTTTTTATATTCGCGCTAAAGCTGGGAATAGCGGTTTGTTTGAGCAGCTTTAACCAGGCTTCTTTATTGTTTGGAGTTTGCGGCATTCGGAGCTTGTCTGATAAATGATGTACTCAGTATAGACAAGCTCCGCACAAGAGCCCAGTAAATTTAAGGATCGCAATCTTTAACTGGTTAATTTCTAAAGAGAACCTGTTCCCGTTGGAACCACCAGTTACACAATGCAAGCAAGCCACCGGCAATGATTGTGGTAGAACCGAAAATAACCATCAACATATCGGCGTCAATCGTGCCTTTAAATATCTCTTTGATAGCCAGAGACACATTGGTGATCGGAACAGAGGCCCAGATCCAATCTAGTTTCACGCCCGGTAGCATTGGCAGTATCAGCGGAAATATTACCACCATCATTATAGGCGACATATAATTTTGCGCCTCTTTGAAAGTTCTGGCATAGATAGACACACTCAACAGCATAGACGCAAATATTGCAGCCACAGGAATAAGCATCGAGAACATCAATAAAACGTCCAGCAGTGAGATGCTCGAAAGCGCGGCAAAAAGCTCGCCTATTTTTTCACTGCCGCCGGAGCCCAATCCGGCCATCAACATCGGGCCAAATACCGAGATCATCAGCGCAAAACTGATCAATGACAAAAATACAGAGATAAAACTCGAAGTAAAGATCACCAGAAACTTGGCAAATACCAGTTGAAATCTCGGTACTGGCGTCAATAGCAAGGTCTCTAAAGTTCCACGCTCTTTTTCGCCGACACCAATATCAATGGCAGGATACATTGCCCCCGACAAACCAATGAGGATAAGAATATAGGGAAGAAATCCGCCGATCTTTTCACCGAACGATTCACGCTTATCTGCAGTCGATTTCTTAATCAAATCGATGGGTGTCTGAATCGCCTCACCCTGCTCTTCAGTCAAATTCAGCGCGGCAAGCCGCTTTGACCTTTCGCTGTCATTTAGCTCAGCGATTGCTTTTTCTACACGCCTGAAAATAATTGCGCTGGTTGTCGCCGAATCGTTATAAAGGATCTCCACCTTCGCGGCATAACCTTGCGACAACTGGTACTGCGTATTTTCGGGAATAACAATTGCAAATCGGATATCGCCCGAATTAACCATCCCTTCGATATCAGCATCGGCGTCAAGCGCTGTTCTTTTCAAGTTGTCGGTCTTGTCCAATTCGCTGACTAAAGCCGCATAATATTGATCGCCGATAATGGCATAGCTAAGATCTTCGTCCACGGCTTTTTTCGCTATTTTCGTACTTAGCGCGATAAATCCAAACATGATCACGGGCATGATCAGGGTGGGTAGCAATATAGTAAAAATCAGAGTTTTCTTATCGCGCGTTAACTCCAAAAGCTCCTTTAAATAGACTTTAAACATTACGCGACCTCCTTCTTTTCGACCAGGTGAACGAAAGCTTCGTACAAATTTTCATCGTCATTTAACCCCTTAAACGCCTCAAGAGTACCGTTAAACCGGGTATAACCTTCGTTGATAAGGACAACCCGGTCGCACAGTTTCTCAACTTCGTGTAAATGATGGGTTGAAAAAATTACCGGTACATCGCTGCCTTTATACGATTCAATAAAATCCAGAATCGTTTTGGCAGAAATAACATCCAATCCGGTCGTTGGCTCATCTAATACGATCACTTCCGGCTGATGAATGACGGTTCGAGCGATACTCGCCCGTTGTTTCATACCGGTGGAAAGGGAGTCGGTTTTCTTATCGGCGAAACTGTGAATCTCCAGCAAGTCAAAAATTTTGTTAATTTCACTATCGAGCTGATTTTCGTTCATTCCGTGAAGTCGACCAAAATATTGTACGTTTTCGCGAACCGTGAGACGGTGGTACAGGCTGGTGGTACCAGACAAGAAGCCGATACGTTTTCGCATGGCGAGCGGTTCTGCGACGACATCATCACCGTTGATATAAATCTGTCCCGCAGTCGGTTGCAGCGCCGTAGACAGCATACGCAGGCTGGTTGTTTTTCCGGCACCGTTGGGTCCAAGTAAGCCCAGGACTTCGCCCGCATTACAGTTAAAGCTTACATCCTGAACGGCATGAAACCAGTGTCCCTGTTCGCGGGGATCTAACAGATCTTCGGATTTTTTTCGGTTTTCCTTTATGGTCTTATTGTCTAAGCGGAAGCGCTTTACCAAATTTTTAACTTCTAGCATATTTCATTTCCTTTTTTCTTATCACCAACTCTTTTTCGCCAACTTCTGATAGCTAAGCTCATCATCTCATCATGGAGCAAACACCTTCAAGCAAAAGGGTAACTGGCCAATTTTGACCGACAGTCTAATGCCTAACGCCTTTATTACATAATTATTCGCTCATTAAAATTGTTAATATTTACGTACAGGCCTGGAAAAAGCCTTTGTTAATATTAAACTAGATGGAATATATATCTCGCTCAACCGATTTATGTCAGTATAACGAGCGTGAAAGACTTGAATGTTGGCTCGCAAATAATCAAAAAAGGATCAACCTAATGACCAGCCTGACGCGTAATTTTGAAATTCTCAGCAACATCGTTGCTGCCCCGCAAAAAGCTTACCAGGATATTCAAAGTAATTATCCTGTCCTGTTTCCATTACTGAGCATCATTTTACTCAATGTGCTGATGATACTTTTCCTGTACGCCAACATCGATTATGAATGGTTTGTCGAGCATATGGTCGAGTTACAAGGCGAGGATTTGTCCAAAACAGAAAAAGATCAGACCAGACAAGCCCTGGGAATGATGTCGCCAGGCATGATGGGCGGCATTGGCGCAATTTCTGTTGCGCTGATATTACCCCTTATGTTTAGCATTCAGGCGCTTTATTTTGTGATTGTTTCCGGAATCACCAACGATGGCTTTCAGTTCAAGCAATGGTTTTCATTTACTGCCTGGAGTTCGATCCCGTCACTAATTGGAACACTCGCTTCCTTTGTGGTCGTATTAACCGCCAGCAACGGACAAATCGCGCCTGAGTCGGTCAACCCATTGACGTTAAACGAACTTTTCTTCGGCCTTAACCCGTTAAAAGGCGCAGGCAGTATTCTGGCTTCTACCGATATTTCAATATTCTGGATTCTGGCCCTGATGACTATTGGTTATTCCAGATGGACCGATAAGACGCTGGCTAAATCATTTTTTATCGTGAGTTTACCGTTTGTTTTTTATTATGGCATTAGGTTCCTGTTGCTTTAGTCGAAGCTTCACACCCTGACAATCATTTGCCTTATAAAAAGGAATTGGGATGAAAAAGATAGCCATATTCGGCGCTGTTATCGTACTGGTCGTTGGATTACCACTGTCCAAGAAATATTTTCTGGCGGACAAAACTAAGTCCGTGGAAGCAGAAACCATCACGCAGCGCCCGATCAAAGCTTCTATATTAGCTTCCGGTCAGCTTAACTTTGAAAAAACCATCAAATTGTCCGCAGAAGTGATAGGAAAGGTCAGTCAGCTACACGTTGACGAGGGCGATAAAGTCACACGCGGACAATTATTACTGGAAATTGATGATGAAGCCTATGTCGCCGCTGTAAAGCAACAACGAGCAGTCGTTGACCAGCAGCGAGTCGCTATTGAAAAACAACAGTTAGTACTTGCAAACCTGAAAAGGCAATGGTCAAGAAAATCAAGACTTTTTCAGAAAAAACTGCTGGACGAGGACGCGTATGAAGCCGCACAACTAGCGTACAAAATTGCACAGGTGGACCTTGAAGCCAACTATGAGCAATTAAAACAGGCTGAGGCGCAATTACTTCAATCTAAGGAGCAATTGGCAAAGACCAAGGTCAAGTCACCAATTACCGGTAAAGTAACCTCGTTAGATATCAAAGAAGGAGAAACGGCAGTATCAGCTACGACCAACATTGCCGGTTCTTCACTGATGACTATAGCCGACCCTCAGAGTATGTTGGCAGAGATCAATGTTGATGAAGCGGATATAGCGCAAGTCAGGCCCGGCCAGCGAGCTGAAATTATTGCCATTGCCTTTCCTGAGCAAGCACTGGTTGGCCAGGTTGAATCCATCGCTTCGAGCGCAAAAGCCGCCGCGGGCAGGCAAAGCTTAAGTTTCGTCGTCAAATTAAAGTTAACAAACGAGAATAAGCTGGCATTAAAACCGGGAATGAGCAGTCGCGCAGAGGTTTTTATCCAGGGAGAGCAAAAACGTCTGGCTGTTCCAGTACGGGCTATTCAAACAGAAGAAGATAACGACAACAATTCAGTGACTAACTTTGTCTATACGCTCGAAGACGGTATCGCGATCAGAACAAAAGTGGAAACAGGGTTATCCGACGATACCTTTCAGGAAATTATCAGCGGGTTGAACGAAAAAGCGATGGTAATAACAGGTCCTGACAAAACGCTGCGTCATCTAACAGACGGCGAAGCGGTTTCAATTCTCGAGAAATCCAAAAACAACGCAGAAAGCAATTGAGTTATCCATTCGATGGCACTGATAAAATTAGAGAATATTTGCAAGTTTTACCAAATGGGAAACCAATTGGTAAAAGCCCTGGATCATATCAACCTGAATATTTCGAGAAACGACTACCTGGCATTCATCGGCGCATCAGGGTCGGGGAAGTCGACTATGATGAACATTATAGGTTGTCTCGATAAACCAACCCAGGGTAAGTATTCACTTAACGATAAAGACGCGGAAAGACTTTCAGAAAATGAACTTGCTGAAATTCGCAATAAGGAAATCGGCTTTATTTTTCAAAGCTTCAACCTGCTCCCGAGAGCCAGCGCGTTACAAAATGTGATGTTGCCTCTGGTGTATAAAGGCGTTTCTTTAAAGGAAAGAAAAAAGTTGGCCGAAAAGGCTTTGTACAAAGTTAACCTGGTCGATCGAGCATCGCACATTCCAAGCCAGCTTAGCGGAGGACAAAGACAAAGGGTAGCCATAGCGAGGGCAATTGTGACCAATCCATCAATCCTGTTAGCCGACGAGCCAACGGGAAATCTTGATAGCCACACCAGCAAAGAGATCATGAAGCTATTTGACCAGCTACATCAGGAAGGGCAAACCCTCATTATGGTTACCCACGAAGACGACATTGCCCGTCATTGTCAGCGCGTTGTCCGTTTAAGAGACGGCAAAGTCATTTCCGATACAGCAAATCCAATAGAGACAGTCGATGTTTAGCTTGATAGAAAGCTTTCGTAGCGCGCTTTACTCGGTCAAAGCGCACGGATTCAGAAGCTTCCTGACTACACTGGGCATTATCATTGGCGTGAGTTCGACAATTGCGGTAGTTTCAGTTGTACAGGGGCTAAGCTATTCGATCAACCAGCAGTTCGAAGGCCTCGGGGCCAATAGTCTCACGGTTAGCTCCTATACCCCGTTAAAAGAGGCATTAAAAGGCAAGTTTGCCCGAATTACAGCAGATGATTTGTTAACTATCAGGGAACGCGTTGAAGGGATCGCCTACATTACTCCAATTTTGTTCGCGCAAGGTGGTACTGGCAGTAAAGTCCGACACAAAGGGAAAGAGGCCTTCCCGCAGGTGTTTGGAACCAGCTATAGTTATCAAAATGTACAAAATCTGGATATAAAATATGGTCGCTTTCTTTCCTACAGCGACAATCTCTCGCGACGCAAAGTAGTCGTTATCGGTGAGGATCTTAGAACCAACCTCGAACTTCCTTCGGATCCCACCGGTAAATACATTGAGGTTAACGGAGAATGGCTCAAGATCATCGGACTGGCCGAGTCAAAAGGTGCCTTTTTCGGCTTCAGCCAGGATGATATTGCGCTACTACCCTACTCGACCATGCAAAGTATTATTGGTCACTTGATTCAGCCTGATATTAGAGTGCAAATTCAAGTAAAATCCGTCGATAATATTAAGGCAATAGAAAGCCAAATTAAAACGCTCCTGAGAAAGCGGCACGGACTTAAGAAAAGTGAAGATGATGATTTTAAAATTCAAACGGCAGAGCAGCTAACCGCAGGCATCTCAAAGATCATCGATACCATGACAATCGTACTCGGGGGCATTGTCAGTATTTCCCTGTTAGTGGGCGGTATCGGGATAATGAACATCATGCTGGTTTCAGTCACCGAACGCACTCGGGAAATAGGTATTTGCAAAGCCATTGGGGCAAAGAGACACCACATTTTGCTGCAATTTTTAATCGAAGCGGTGGTTTTGTCTCTATTGGGTGGAGTTATTGGTATTGCGCTGGGTTATGGGCTTGGCGCCATGGCAGCGGCTTTTATTCCGGGGTTTCCACCAGCAAACGTGCCTCTTTGGGCTGTCGCTGTGGCTTTCGGGTTTTCCGCCTTTGTGGGTATTGTGTTTGGAATATTGCCAGCTGCTAAAGCCGCTAACTTAAATCCCATCGAGGCATTAAGATATGAATAGGCAGTATGTAGTTGAGTTATCCTAGTCCGCGAACACATTTTTGATCACAACAACAGACATAAAAAAACTGGCCTTGGCCAGTTTTTTTATGTCCACCTTAATTAGCACTTGTTTCTACGCTTTCTATCTTTTGCGTAGTCTGCCCAACTATTTGATTGCTTGCGGTATTTCTTATACTTAGAAGCTTGATCAAGCGCCTTGAAAGCACTATCGCAACGCCCCATGCTGATTAATGCAACACCTTTACGCAAATATGCCCTTCCGACATCATCCAAACCACCCTTTTTAAGCGCTTTGTCAAATGACCTGACAGCCGCCTGCCATTCTTCTTTATCGCTGTAAAGCTCTGCCTGCTTAAGATAGTCCCTTCCATCGTCCGCAATTTCCGCAGACCTGCCGTATGCATTGATTGCGCGACTTAACTCATTACTGACGTGGTAGTTTTGGGCAACGTTTCGCCAGTTCTTATCTTCCGATTTAACGACACCCTTTTTCAGTCCTTCTTCAAGAATAAGTGCGGAGCGGTAAGGGACATCTTCGTAACTGAACAATGAAGATAGCAATTTATAGTCATTTTCCGTGTCAAATTTACCCCTTAAATAAAACATCTCCATTACCGCAAGAGAGTCTTTTACTCTGTCCAACTGCAAATAAACCTGTGATAACTGACGCCAGAAACGATTTTCTTCCGGAAAATACTCTACCAGAGCTTTCAGCATGGTCGCCGACCCAGGTACATCTTTGAGTTCCCAGTGAAGCGCAAGTAAGAGCTGAAAGTAACTCTGCTTTGGTTTGACTTCTGTTTTGGCGGCAAAATATGCGGGACAGACAGCATCTTTCATTCGACCCACTTCTTCATCCGCATAAAACGCGCCCAACAGGTAATAGGCCTGAGCATCATCTACGTTAGAGTTATTTATCCACTCTTCCATAAGCTTCACCGCGCCTTTTTTATCTCCATTGCTGTACATAAACCCGGCCACGTTGATCCTCAGCGACTGAACGCGTTGATGAGGCAGACTGGTTGCGCCGTACTTTAGGGCTTTCTTGAAAAAAGGATACGATTCCTGTTGCTTGCCTTGTTGCGCGTAAGCATAAGCCAACTGGATGTTTAACGTAGCCCTCAGATAATCATCTTTGGCTTTCGCTTCCAGTTTTTTTAGCATTTCAATGCCTTCCGGGTAATTTCCCTCGGCCATTTTCTCCTGCGCTTTCGTCAAACGCTTGTGTGTTCTTTCATCTAGCCCCTTGATTGGTGGCTGGGGAAGTTTTAAATTTTTATTAACCAGCGGCTTGCAATTCTTGGTAAGCGACGTCAAAGGGACTTCGGCGGCGTTAGCCACCGAAAAACCGGCTATCAAGCAGGCTAATGCACCCGTTTTAAGTATTTTTCTCATCTGTAAATAAACCTTTTATTCGGCCAGTTTAAATTCCATCGTATAACGCATATTGGGTTGCTCAACCGCTTTACCGTCGACGACTTTCGGTTTGAACTTCCACTTATAAATGGCCTTTCTGGCGTCTCGCTCGAATACTCTTTTGGGTTTGGCGTCTATCACTTCCACATCTTTTGGTGAACCATCAGGAGAAACGGTGAACTTAAACCGTACCCAGCCCTCAATGCCTTCCATCGCTGCTTTTCGCGGATATCTGGGCTCTATTACAACCATAGGAATAGCGTCACCATCAGACATATTGCCCGCGCCGCCAACCTGGCCAAGATAGGTATCTCCCGTTACACCCACCTGAAGCTTAGTCATCTTAATATTCATATTCTTCGGGTTAGGCTTTTGTACTTTGGTTATTTTCCGCGTTTGAGGAGGCGGAGGATTTTTGGGTGGAGGTGGCTTTTTGGGAATACGCCTGTCACGAATTTTCAGATCGTCGTCCGGCTCAACCATGCTGATCTGAATAGGCGGTATATCGCTTTTTTCAGGTGGTTTAACCTCAGTCTTAATTAAATAAGCCATTAACACAAATAAGGCGAAAGTAACCCCACCGCCAAGACCTAAACCGATAAATAGTCTTTGCATATTAATTCTCCGCCGCTACTGAAATACTTTGAACCCCGGCCTTTTTAGCCGCATCGATCACATCAATCAGAATACCAGAATCACTATCCATGTCGGCTAATATAACCACTGAACTTTCCGGGTTTTCCAACAGCATATTTTCAATCGTTGTACGAACAGCATCCTTTTTGACTTTTCGCTTGAGCATATATATTTCGCCCTGGTCATTGATACCTACAAAAATATTTGCCTTTGGCTTTTGCACTGCCGTCGTCGCGGTAGGCTTAAGAACGTTTATACCTGCTTCTTTTACAAAAGAAGTCGTCACGATAAAGAAAATCAGCATGATGAATACAATATCCAACATTGGCGTCATATCAATAGCCGCTTCTTCTTCTTTTGGCTTTAAATTCTTTTTTGCCATGAATTAAAATTCCTTCACTATTGGTGCGGCATATGGTCTGCCAACTCTTGTGCGTGCACATTGGCTGAGTACTCTAATCGCGAGCTAATGAACAGACCCGATAACGCTGCCACCATACCAGCCATTGTAGGAATGGTTGCCTGGGTAATTCCGGCGGCCATCAATCGTGCGTTACCAGTGCCCGATAGCGTCATGATCTCAAATACGCCGATCATACCCGTCACTGTACCCAACAGACCTATCATTGGACAAATAGCTACGATTGTCTTTATGACCAACAGTCCAGACTGGAGTTTCTCGTTCATTTGGGAAATCCAGGCCTGTCTAATTCGATGGGCTCTCCAGGATGTCGTGTCTTTACGCGATTCCCATCTTGCAATGAGCAATCGAGCCTGTTTGGGATAGCCGTACGCAAAATACCACAACCGCTCAATAATCATGGTCCACATAAATATCAATGCGATAGCGATAAACCATAATACATCGCCTCCCGCTTCAAAAAAGCGGGAGACTGTATCAAATAGTTCGTCAAGAAAAAGCATGTGCTTAAGCCCCTGCTTCTTCTTCGTGTTGCGCGATTAAACCGGTGCTTTGCTCTTCCAATGTATGAATGAGCCCTTTGGAAATACCCGAAACAACACTATGGAATAAAATCAGCGGTAATGCAGCAACAATACCCAGTACCGTAGTGATAAGCGCCTGAGAAATACCGCCAGCCATGATTTTAGGATCACCCGTTCCGTAGAGCGTAATGCTTTGGAATGTATCGATCATACCAGTCACCGTACCAAGCAGTCCCATCAGAGGCGCGATAGCAGCAAATACTTTAATGATCGTTATACCACGTTCCATTTTTGGCGTTTCTTTCAGAATCGCTTCGTCCAATTTCAACTCTAGGTTTTCAACATCATCGTCTTTGTTAGCCAGATAAACGGCCATGATGCGTCCGAGCGGATTATTACCGGGAGTGCTGGACTTTGCCTGTGAGTTCATACTCTTGCGCAAACCCAACAAGGTAATCAAACGCTCAACAACAATTAACAGACCGATCAGCAGTACTACGCCAATCGCCGTACCAACAGGTCCTGCATAATTTTCAACTCTTTCTCCCCAGGATTCACGTTCAACTTCTAAAGTAAGAATAGTTCCACGAGACGGGTCAAGCGCTAGCGGTGCATAACTAGATGACGCAGAAAGGAAAGGCTCTACCATGCTGAGGTAACGAGCCACAGGCTGGCGAGTTAACTGCTTAATATCCTGGTTGACCGCGTCAAAAACAAGATATTCTCCGTTTGAAACCAGGTTAAAAACGCCTACACGTGCAATATCGCGGGTTTCCGGACGACCTTCTGTATTGATGATCTCTTTGGTAAATTTAGTCACCTTACCTTGCTCGGTCATTTCGTTCTGCATTTCTACCCAGAGACTTCTGATTTGTGGGATTTGTGGCATCTCTTTAGCCTGCGCCAGTGTTTCCAACAAAGTGTATCGGCCTGGGAACTGTGAGCTCACTAGTGAGCGGCGAAATCTTGCGGCGGTATCGCCTGCAACTTGTCGCACAACGCCGACCATTTCACCCAAAGTACCCGCTTTAAGGGTTAACTCGTCTTCGAGTTCAGACAATCGCTTCTCATTTACTTCAAACTTTGCTTTGAGCCTAGCCATTCTGTCTTCTTCAGACTTCTTTTCAGCAAGCGCCTTGTTTAGCAATGCTCGTTGATTATTCCGGTCCCTTAGAAAAACAGCTTCGCGCTCTTTGTTGACGTTAGTCTGGCGGATCTTGTTTTTCTTAACCAGCTGAAGCAACTCGTCCAGTGTCTGCGCGGCTGGCGTAGCAACCGCCCCAAGATTTTTCTTTTGCTCTGCCGCATTCACATTAAGTGCGGACCCTGCCATCAAGGCAACCAATAGAATATTTCTTAATTTCATCTTATTTAGCCCCTTCAACAGCTGGTACCGGTAATTTAATGAGCTCAGGCGCAGCCTGTTTATTTGCCATCTTGATTGCAACTTCAATTGAACGAATATAATCTTCGCTTAGCTCTTCATAAGTACCCGTGTCGGTATTGTAATAGCCGGCGTTTTTCCCATCTAGCGTTAAAAATACTAGTAGCACTCGGCCAAACTGAAGAAAGTCAACTTTAGTGTCAACTCCACCAACATTGATAGAACCCTCGTAAGAAGAAATTGTTTCTCCGTACGAAATTTCTGCCTGGTAGGCTTCGAGAATCTTTCGATATTTTTCAGAATTAGATATATCAGCTCGAAGCATCGCATTTTTAAGGTCATTGACCCGTTTTTCACGAATTTCCTTTTTGAAAGGCAAATCCAATTGAATGAATTTATCCAATGATGCGATCATTTCGTTCATCAATGGCACAACACCTCGCTCAGTGGCGTCAATATTGTCCATGTCATTTTGAATGGATACCATCTCTTTTTCTTGGGAGTCAATCAGGATTTCCAGCTGGTTGTTATAAATTTTCAGACTTTCAATAATTCTGAGGGTCGACTTATATTCCACTGCCATATCAAGGGTTTGCTCTGCAAATCGATTGATTTTCTTTTGTGATTTTGAAGAAGCGACCATGACTTGTTTTTCAATGGCAATCGACTGATCTACCGGGCTAGCATTAACCACCCCGCCGAATAAACTTGTTACCAACCCTAAGGCGGCAACTTTTATCAAAGTTAATTTATTGCGTTCAAGCATGTGAATTCCTAATTATCTAGGTTGAAAAAAATAAAAGCGTAGTTTTATATAACTGACTGATATCACAAGCAATATCCAGCGGCGAAGAGTTTGATTATTGTTTACGCGCTCGCTAATTTCAGCTTGTATAGTACACCCTTGACGAATCAAGGCGCACGATATGGCCGACTATAAACATATTGATACATCTAGTCAATTGATTCAGGTAAAATCTGTTGTGCCACAACCTTTTTCAACAGGGCTTAATCTTACAGGTAATCACTAGCTTGTTGATGCTTTTGCAATTGAAGTGAGCGAATTATTTTTTGTAAATACTAGAGTTTTCAAGTAGAGGAAAATGGGACGTTTCTCCCCTGCGAAATCATTACGACTCCATTAGGACTGTGGACGCCGCAAGTTATTATAACTGAGCAAATATTAAATATTGAAAACCTGTCGCTTCAATTAGCTCTCTCGAACATCGAAATTAATGCCGACAACACCGAGCAAAACGCCAGCATACTTTCTATAGGGTAGGACAAACTATTAAGTAACCGACTTAAACAAAAAAAGCCGGAACTAAGTCCGGCTTTTTAAGTTGATGCTTTAGCTACCTATTAATACGCTTGCGTACTGCAAACGCTCCAAACATCAATAGGAACATGAAAAAGTTCATCGCTCCTCCACCCGTAGACTTACCCACTCCTTCGATAACAATCGTTACTTCATCTGAAGAGCTAAACTCTGAATCAGATACATCGACATTGAAAGTATAGGTTCCATTCGGTGCGTCCTCTAGCGAGAAAAAAGCGTGTATAGAACTTTGACCAGAAAGCTCTAATGTCTCACCGCCACCTGTTTGAGTCCAATTAAATAACAGTCTGTCTTGGTCCACGTCTACTGTTCCACCAGCTGTTAACTTTATTTGCTCTGGAGCATTACTACGATCATATGTCACGTCAGGTCCAGCATTAGCTATTGGCGCAACATTGACAAGTTCGACATAAGAAGCAACAGTCATTTCTTCAGTACCATCCATATCTGTTTCTATAGAAACAGACGGTGAGATTGGATTGCCAAGTGTCGTATTATTAGTAGCAACTCTAAAGGTGATTTGATACTCCTGGCCAAATGTAGCCGCGTCGTAACACAGTTGAACCCCGGGCTGGATTAACGAACTGGCATCGGTACCAACACTTCCATCAAAGTTTTCGACTCCTGCCGTAGCCCCACTAAAACTGCCAACTTGGGTATCTGAGTAAGCGACTATATATTCGTATGGCCCCATTCCGTCGTGATCATCTGAAACAGAATCAAAAGCTAAAACTTGATAACTAAACCTTTCAGATGGAGTATTCCATGGTTGTAGCTCGTCAAAGTCGACTACCGCCAATCCAGGAATTGATCCTAAACGAATACCGCGTGTTGCGCCGTCGTCCACTACTTCCTGATCTCTCCAAAACATTGCAATCATGTCGTTAGGTTGCGCTGCATTCGGAATGGAAACATTAACCCAAGGAGAAGAACCTTGCGTACCAGCAAAAACAGCAAATCCGTCATCGGTTATATTCATTCCTTGGCGCTGTTCGCCAAAAAATGGGAATGTCCAATCAGAAAAAACTGACCAGATGGCCGAATCACCAGAAGCTCCTGCAGTACCTATGCCCAGGTCTTCCAAAGATAAATAACCACCGAAGCCTGCAGCTGCGCAAACGGCATCGTTTTCACTACTCACTACACTGTATATTTGCTTTGCTACTTCAGATGTTGCGGTCCAAATGAAACCATCACCGGTAGCAGGCGTAGTAGTAATATTTACCGAGCCGGTATCTGAATCCGCAGCACTTCCTGCCCAATTTTGAACTATCACTCTCCAGAGACCTTCATTAGGAGAGGAAATAGATACGGATTCCAAAGTTGCCTCCGTCGCTGAATAGCCTATTAAAGACCAATTACCGTCACCTTCGGCATCGAACTCTACAAACAGGTCTAAATCAGGCGAGGTGGTTTCGGCGATAGAAACATTTAATTCTAACGAGCTAGCGGGCACCTCAAACTCTTGAACAAACACTTGAGAAAGATCATCTTTATATTCGTCATTGGTCTGATCCTCTGCGATATCAAAATCTTCAGCTAAATTCAATCCTTGAGCGTTCGGATCGGTTAATACTATCTCTCCTCCATTACTCTCCGCAGATATTAGCTCTGCTCCTGAAGGCATATCTACGGAAATCTTATAACCAAGATTTTCACTATAAACGTTTGGTTTAACGGTTATAGTGTAATCAATGGTATCCCCGCGTGTAACTAAAGTATCCGAAGCCGACATTGCGACGTCATCTGCTACTCGAGAAAGTGTAATAGGGAAAGTTCCAATAAAAGTCTCACCGGCAGATACATTGATATCACCATAATAAGAATCGCCTGGTGTCATTTCTAAATCCCACATTAGTGCGACATCCAGTGGTGAAATACCATCAGCGGAACTAGGTGCAATGACAGTAAGACCGGGCAGGGGATCTGATTGTGAAACTACCTCTATTTCAACTGTACCAGTATCCGATGGTGCAGCACTACTAGCCCAATTTTGAATTACTACTCTATAACTCCCAGCTTCAGGTGTTGAAATAGATACCGATTCAAGCGTTTCGGCTGTTGCCGAAAAATCGACCAAAGTATCGTAAGCACCGTCTCCTGTAGAGTCCATCTGGACGAACAAGTCCAGATCAGGCGAAGTTGTTTCGGTAATTCTAACATTTAAAGTAGCTGTATTATTAGGTACATCAAACTGGTTTACATATACCTGGCTGATATCGTCAAAAGCGTCGTCGTTAGTCGGATCTTCCGCGATATCAAAATCAGCGACAATCGCCAAGCCAGAAGCATTAGCATCGTACAGCCCATCCAATTCAATTAACAAATTGTCGGTTGGTATAGACTGTATTCCAGCTACAGCTATCGAGCCATTGTTCCTGCCAGCGATTATGTCCAATCCTTCAGGTACGGCACCATTATTTACCCTCACAAAGACAGGCAAATGCAGATCAGGTTGTCCAGTCGATGTAATTTCTGCTGAGGCAAAAATCTCCGAGCCTGTGCTATCAGTTGCCACATCCATAGTAAAGGTTACTGAATAAGTCGAGTTAACTTCTGCTTCTATTGAAGCCGGTTCAATCGAAAGTGAGTCGTCACTTGGTGAAAAACTATAAGTACCGGCATTGACTGCGGTAAAAGTTCTAACCCAAGAGCACTGAGCAGCACAGGCAAAGTTAGCCATGCTTGGTGTGTTTAATGACTTGGGATCACCGCCCTCGGCTGGATCTGCGGCTAAATAATTAGCTTCTGTCTCAGACATAACTAATCCGGCATTAATTGCACTATCAATCTGAATTCTACCGGCGCCCATGTCGAACATATCCGCTGCAGTAGTGCCATCTTCTTTAAGCATCACTGGGATTGATGTCATCATCAGAGCGGAGCGAATTTGGTCGGGATTCCAACTCGGCTGAGCTTGCGTAACTAAAGCAGCTGCCCCAGCCACATGCGGCGCAGCCATTGAAGTACCATTTAAGAAGGCAAAATCAACAGGAGAACTTGCAGTGGAATCGTTAAATGGCTGATCATCTGCGTATGCAGCATAAACATCTACACCTGGTGCGGCAACTTGCGGCGTAACAAGTTCTACAAACTCATTAGGACCGCGAGACGAAAAATCAGCGATTTGATCGGCAGTGTTAGTATCACGAGACAAAGTGGCCGCAGAAATAGTCGCTGTATGCGCCACACCACTGGCTAACCAAGTTTTTAATGCGTCACCATCATCTGCATTGATTTGAATTCCCGGAACGGCATAAAAATCATCCGCAATATTGCTAGCGCCACCTTGCAGATTTGCTAGCACAAATCCCCCTGCGCCTCCATCGGCAACATTTGCTGCTTTTGCAACTCTAGCGATTGAACCACGATCACAGAGCACGATCTGGTTTGACGTAAAAGTAGATGCCGGAAATGCTTCTAAACATTGGGCAGGATCACCAGAAGGGTCATTCGGATTACTAAAATCTCCCGCATACACAATATCGCCGGTAAATGAACCATTAGTCCCGCCGCCGCTAATCTCAGAAGGGGGCGTTGTGTCTCCTCCTGAGAAAGTGCCAATAGACTTTCCGTCGCCAGAAACACGTGCATAACCGTGCGTTGAAGCGGCAGTAGACGTATACCAGGGAGATGCTTTAGTCGTAGTATAAGCATCCGGCCCTGAATTTCCTGCGGAAGTTGCGACAAAGATACCCGCAGCCTGTGCACTAAGAAAAGCTATCTCAGTAGAGCTTGTCCACGGCGAGTAAGGCGTAGAGCCACCGATAGAGTAGTTGATTACGTCAACTCCATCAGTAATAGCATCTTCGATAGCGGCTAATGTTGCGGAGTTAGGGCAGCCTGAATAAGTATCACCTGAATTTCCAGGTAAACATACCTGATAGGAAATAATATTAGCTCGCGGGGCCACACCAGAAATAGAAGCAAATGTATAAGGTAATTCAATACCGTCCCCGGTATCACCTTGCAAATAATCATTAACCCAGTAAGAGACATTTGTCAGAGTATTACCACCGGCAGTACTTGCCGTGTGCGAACCATGTCCATTGTAATCCTCGCCGTTAGCGGGTCGAGTATTAGCGGCAAATATGGGGTCTGAATAAGCGTCTGTTATCTCTGAATAACTTCGAACACCGATAAGCTTAGAGTTACATAATGATGGTGTGGCTACACAATCACCCAAATATACGCCGCTACCTAGCGGATTTACGTGGGCATACCCATCATCACCTGACTCTGCAAACGAGGGGTGATCTGTATTAACTCCTGTATCCAAAATACCAAGAATGACTCCTTCGCCTTTAAATTCAGCGCTTCCGGCAGTGCCATCCCATACTTTGTCTGCACCGATAAGAACAGGACTAGTATCTGTATTTAACTGAGAAAACTCATCTTTTTCCACAAACTCAACTTGTGGAAGGTTCGCTATTCTTTGCGCTTCTGAATAAGTCAACTCAGTCACAATTCCATTAATAGCATATTTATAGCTTCTTAATTTTGAAATCGATAAACCTAATTTTGCACTCACATTCGATAGGAAAGAGTTTTGTCTTGATTCCAAATATTGTGCATATTTTTTTGCTTCAACACCATTCGGAGAAAATTTCTGATTATTTAAGCCCGACTTTTTTGATACAGGATTGACAGAATTAAATCCTTTTTTTCCACCCGTATAAGTAGTAACTGGTTTTTCGATCAAGCGCACTATATAGCGATGTTTTCCTTCGTGTGCATTTTTCTTAAAATACTCCGATTGAACAAATTTATTTTTTCGGGCTCCGAACTTCTCGGACTTAGACCGTACTATTTTTATGTCATTACTTTGTTGTATTTTACTAATTAGAGAAGCATTTTTAAGTACTCCTTCCTCAGCTACCGAGAAAGCCCCAGCTGCAAAAGTCCCCGCAGCTAACACTCCCGTTACTATCGTTTTTATTTTCATTTAATCCTTCCTCCAACGTATTCGCTAAAATAGCTATTCATCACATTCACATTAAGCTTGTCAGAATAATACCTTTTGATCGAGCAATTGATAGAATAAATGAGTTCAACGGAAATTGCTATACTCGACAGACGGAAAAAGAAGACCTGATAAAAAAAGCATAGTGAAACACTTGAGCGGGGCTTTCATAACCCTTTGTATTTATTGTTTATTTCAAGCCTTACTTATAATTTTAGTAAGGCTTTGCATGCTGATTTAGGAAATAGTGAATATTACCAATAATGTGATTAAAGCGTCTGGGATTCTAGCCTGGCATTTACCAAACTGGATTTCGAATATCAACATAGTTGTTTCTACTTATTTAGCCTCCGCTCCCCGGTTCCAGTTTGGCATATCGCATGTATATAATCGATCACTAGGACTACCGAAACCCTTCTAGGCAAGTTGCGACACAATCCCCATCAAAAGTCATTTCATCATGTTGCTTAAGAGCAACTCCTGCAACTCGCATTAAATTAATGACCAGCGTTATTTACTTCTCGCACAAAGCTGCATTTACTAATTCGAATAAACCTTGTTTACTCTCCTCAAGCGAAAACCTGGCGTTATGCACTCTAGCTCTAACTTTTTCAAAAGAAAAACTATCGTTTCTAAAAGTATTACATAGAAATTTTTGATAAAAAACTCGGCCGCAAGCGAGCCGAGTTTTAAAACAAGTCTAACTGGCTAGCTGATTTTTCTTTACTATCGAGTTCAAGTAACTGGTTCTGTACATACTTTCTGATCGTTTTTTCATCAGCATTACCAATAGTCTCGACAAAATAACTTTGAGTCCATAGCTTTCCTCCCCAAAAGTATTTTTTCTTTACCTCTGGAAAGAGTCTAAAAAATTCTCGTGCAGATATACTCTTAACTACTTGCATTATTTTACTTGGTGACTGCTTCGGCTCGCTTCGCACGACCATATGAATATGATCTTCTGGTATTTCTAATTCAACAATATCGATATTATAGTCATACCCAATTTTTTGGATTATAGCCTTCATGGCTTCTCTTAAAGGCTCTTCAAATACTTTATGTCGATATTTGGGTATCCATACGAAATGGTACATTAACCGGTAAACATGATGCGTATTTCTCTGAAGTTCCATAAGCTGAATTGTATAAACTGGAAAAAGCCCCAGTTTACACTATTCAGCTCGGGGGCAAGCCACCCGAGATTTACGCTATGCGGTTAAATGAGTCGTTAAGGCTAACTTAGTAGGTCAAGCTTACTGCACCTAATAATGTCACTCAATAGTAGGAAAATAATCAAAATATTCTCCGAATATAAATATTGCCTTATTGGGCGGCGAAAATAGTTAAAATAATAGTATAAAGAGTTTTGTTTAGTCGACGATGGATGTTTTGGTAAGCTAGCAAAAATCTTCTACAGACAAAAAAACGGACCCGAAGGTCCGTTTTTTTTTTGTTTAGAGTGACTTAAAAGTCTAGGATAGCTCGCAGGTAGAGTCCGCGACCAAACAAACGATAAGTACCAGGATCAGTACTCGCGTTAAATCCAGAATCAATAAACGGAGGCGCTTCGTCAGTCAGGTTAGTGATACCAAACGAAACCTGTGCCCCTTCGGTGACGGTATAGTTCACTACAACATCATGATATAGCTGAGAGTCAATACTCTGAACATCAGGATTCTGAATATTTCCCTCATTGTCCAGAATAAACTCTCCCGTCAACGTATTAATGAGAGGCTGCCCCGGAACTTGGCCTGCGTACCCTAGGAAAGAGTAGTTAGCAACTACACTTCCGATAAAATCGATAGAGTAACTCGCCGACCAATCTCCTTGAGACCAATCAACCGCAATTTGAGCTTTGTTCTCAGGATAAGCCCCACCTTGGGTTAAGTCGTCAAACTTACCTTCAAGAGCCCAAGGGTTGCGTGTGCCTACAAATTCATTCTCTACGCGCTCTAGCAAACGTGAATAAAGAAGGTTCAGGTTAAAGCGGCCTATTTCAGTATCAAAGCCATATTTGAAGTTAGCATCAATACCCTTAGCCGTACGTTGACCAAGATTGGTAGAGTTTGACTCAACGAAATCAATACGTCCGTCAGAGAAACGGTTAATCTTGTCGCAACTAGCGCCTATTTGAGCACAGTTAGCAAGCAACGTAGACATAGACAGGCTAGAAATCACGTCGTCGATCTGGATATCCCAGTAGTCCAACGTCATATTAAAGCCGTCTAAAAAGCTAGGCGACCACGCAAGACCAACGGTTAAACTTTCGCCTGTTTCTGGCTGAAGGTCTGGATTACCGCCGACACGACCTCTTATTTGACTGTCTGTCTGGACATATCCTCCCGCTGGCACGCCATTAGCTACACAGTTGGCTTGTGCGTCTGAATTCAAGTTAGCCCAATTTCCAGCATTACAAGGGTCCTGTAAGGGCGGGAAAGTATCTGATAACGGAGAAAAGAGTTCTCCTACGCCAGGAGCACGGAACGACTCACCAAATGTCGAACGCAATAAGAGCTCGTCAGTAACCGTCCAGCGCACACCGAGCTGACTCGAAGTATTATCAAAACCAAGGTTATAATCGTCAAAACGGACGCCATAGCTAATTTCTAAGCTTTTCACCAGCGGTACATCAGATAACACTGGAATTACTGTCTCAAGGAAATAAGACGTATTAATGTAATCTCCAGCAACGCCTGCTCCAGTATTACCGGTAACGGCATCTGTTGCCAAACCGGAATCAGGAACGTAAGCACTTGCCACTTTACGCCACTCATAGCCTGCAGCCACTCCCCACGTTCCCGCAGGCAAGTCCATTACATCGCCACTAACTACGGCATTAATAATTTCTAATGAGCTAGTAGATGACTCAACCAAGTCAGCCCCAACATAATCTAACATTTCCTGGGTAATATTACCTGGGCCACCAAACATGTTCATAGAAACACAATCATCGATTGGGTTCCCTGCCGTTCCACAAACAACACTATCCGTTGCTGCATCATAAAAAGAGGGGCCTAACGCTTGGCTGACGCGAGAGCTTACCCACTGTCCCTGGCTTATATCAACCCTTTGACGCTTACCTTTGTTATAGCTAACATCATAACTCCAGTTATCATCAATACTACCTTCTACACCGAACACATATTGATACTGTGATATATCCTGATTAAAGGCACGAGTTGATTCCACTACGCGACGACGAGCACGTGTAACGTCTTCGCCGAAGGGGTTGAAATAGTTACCTGCGGCAATAGCAGCGCCACCAACACCCCATGACGGGTCAAATGTTGAATCATACGGCATCGGCGCCAATTCCTGGCGCGAAGTACGATCATTAAACCGAATTTCACTATATACGCGTGTATCGCTGTTTATGTCATACCCAGCTTCTACAAAAATATTGGTACGCTCATAGGGTGTCTGAAGGTAATTGGATGGAGCGTAGTTATAGCTGTCATTAGCGGGATCGAACCATGTGCCGTTATAACAGCGATAGTTTGCCGGCAAGCCTGACACGGAGTTTCCGCCTTCAAACATAACAGAGCCACAACCGCCTGCACCTGAACCTAAGTTAAAGTTACCGCCCGGAATACGAGAACTACCAAAACCTACTTGAGTATAACCGGTATCGCCATTCTCAGGGAATAGCCCCCACTCGTTTGGAACCATGAAAAAAGAGTTCTGCATAAAGTTCCACGGAGTATCTCCCTGGTAAATTTGCTCTTGTTTATTCCAGTCCAGCCCAACAACAAAATGACTTTTCTCGCCTGTAGCACCCATAACTAAACTCATTTGTGCCAAATCGCCAGCCCCTGAAGCAACGCCATCATAATTTGAGTATTGGGTTTGTAACTGCACGCCTTCAAAATCTTTACGCGTGATAATGTTGACCACGCCAGCCATCGCATCTGAACCATAAACTGCTGAAGCACCGTCTTTCAATATTTCGACGCGCTCTATCATTGCCGCAGGAATCGTCTGAAAATCACCGCCATCGGGCGTACGTCTACCGTTTACTAACGTCAGCGTTCGGCCTAAACCACGCATATCAACCGTGACAGCGCCGTTACCGCCGTTATTTACGGTTGTATTAAGAGGCGAACCAGTTACCTCTGGTAAACGTTGTAACAGCTCACCAACATTAGTTACACCAGTCCTCAAAATGTCTTCTCGACTTACGACAGTAACTGGGTTTGCTCCTTCAACGTCTACTCGCTTAATTCGCGAACCAGTTATTGTGATTCTTTCTTCCTCGACTTCTTCCTCAGCAGCAAAAGTCGCTGGCGCAGAAAAAGCGGAAACCGTTGCGCCCGCGAGCAAAGCAAACTTTACCGCTTTCGCAATTGGATTGCGTTTATCTAATGTACTCAATTTAATTCTCCCTGGTTGTCATGGAGGTTGTTATTAAAGCTTCATTCTGGCTTTTCGTTATTGTTCAAAAAGTCCAAAATAAGCATTGTTTGGCCTTGAGGCCTGATCTGCCAGTTCCGATACTAACTGTATTTAAACGCACAGGTCAACCTCTCAGAACATTTTTTTTTATGTCGCGAAAGCCCCACTATATCTGAGCTTGGGCATGCTTTTTGTCTGTATTTTGAACATGCTTAATTGGAAAGGCACTAAAGGCGGGCGGTTGAGAAACATCAAAACCTGACAATAATCCGTAAGTCATTCCCCCGAATGACAAAAAAATGGTATTTTTCACCTTTTATTTATGAATGTAGGCCAGCCATGTCATTGGGGGGTTACTTCATCCTATTAAACGCCTTCTCCAACTCAAACTGGCTGGAGGTGACAAATGACTCCATTCTTTGCAGATGACCTTCGATGGTTTCAAACTTGGCTTCAACATCATCCAGCGTGTCTTTCAAGCTAGCGCCAGAGCGCCAGACTTCTCTTACAGTAGGTTGGTAGGGTTTTGATTCTAATGGTGCTTCTCTCTCTTTAGAACGAAGCTTGCTTGTCTTACCAAAGCAACCCTTGCTGCTGGTGCTACCGGGTTTGGGGTCCAAAACGAAACAAAGGATAAAATAGCTTATTACAATCGGGCCACTCAGCGCGGTTAAAAGCAGAAATGCCAGGGTGATTACTCTGACCACCCAGATTTCAAACCCGAGATATTCAGCCAGACCGGCGCAGACGCCGCATATTTTGGCTTGGTCGGGATCTTTATATAGCTTTCGCTTATTTGTCGGATTGCCCCTATTCGCGCTCATATTTATTTCTCCATTCAGGGGTTTCCTGATCCAGGATTGATTCGAGCGTTTCTATTCTTTCCATCATTTTATCGGCAATCTTGCTCAATTCCTGTATGCGAGCGTGTTCTGCTTCTGAGATTCCCGCTCCTTTTTGGCCTTTTGAGCGGTAATGCATGATCACCCACACTGGTGCGACAAAGATCATAAATAATATCGCCGGTACAAATGCTAGCTCTTCCATTATTCTGATCTCCTATTTGGTTTTTTTGCTGCTAACTCGCGCTTTAAGCTCGGCAAGTTGCTGATCGATCGCTTCTTCATTTTCCAATTCGTTAATTTCGTCCGACAGGTTTTTATTCCTGCCGACGTCGAACGACTCTACTTCTGATTCCAGCTCGTCCAGTTTCTTTTCAAAGCGTTCAAATCGATTAACCGCATCACCCGCAGAGTTCTCGTACAGGGATTGCTTTACTTTAAGCCGCGAAGAGGTCGTTTTGTGGCGCATTAGCAGCGCTTTTTGGCGAGCGCGTGCGTCGGTCAGTTTTTCCTGTAACTGGCTGACCTCGTTTGATAGACGCGTAAGTTCACCTTCCAGCTTGGTCAGCTCTAATTGCAAAGCGTCAGCAATTTCCTGTCCTTTATTTCTTTCCATCAGCGCGGCTTTGGCCAGATCTTCTCGTCCTTTAGAAATTGCCAGCTCGGCTTTACGCTCCCACTCCTTGGCGTCACTATTCAAATTTCCGATTCGACGCGTTAACTCCTTCTTTTCTGCGATGGTACGGGCCGATGCAGTTCTGACCTCGACCAGCGTATCTTCCATCTCCTGAACGATCAATCGGATCAGTTTTTCCGGATCTTCCGCTTTATCGAGTAACGAATTGATATTCGAGTTAATAATATCTGCGAACCTTGAAAATATACCCATGCTCTACACTCCCAAACCTTTAAATCAATCTTAAAAAAATAAAATCTCTAGCCAGTCAATCTCTTTGGCAGAACTTTTGACTTCTGATCCGATTGCCACGACCTGCTCGTTCAATTGCTGCATTTTTGTTGACGCCGCCGAAGTTTCCAGCTGCGCCAGCATAATTCCGAGTATGCCGATAACGCCGATAATGGCCTCGACCATCAACTTGCTACCTCGTCGGCTGAGTGACCGCTGTTTAATATCAACTAACATTTCCTTTGTCCCATTTGTTGGTTAAATTGGCTAAATAAAACAATCTTGATGTATATAATACAGATTCCGTGCCAACTTCTTGTATTTAAGATAACTCTTTGTATTTACTTATTTTTTAAAAACGTCCTGCTATCAATCTATTGCTTTGTATGTCAAAATGACCACCTACATGGCCAATTTAGCTAATATTGTCCACGGGTTGTTTCAATTCTTTGGTTCAATCCAGTAATTTCAGTATCAGAGGCATTTAATGCAAAATACGCGCGACAATTTAATCGGCGAGGCGTCCAGTTTTCTTGAGGTTATTGAACAGGTCTCTCAACTGGCTCCAATTGCCAAGCCGGTGCTAGTGGTAGGCGAAAGAGGAACGGGGAAAGAGCTGATTGCTTCGCGGCTACACTACCTTTCCACCCGTTGGGAGCAACCGTTTGTAACGCTCAATTGCGCGGCAATAAACGAGAATCTGTTGGAAACTGAGCTGTTCGGGCATGAATCAGGCGCTTTCACCGGTGCCAACAAACGCCACCAGGGACGCTTTGAACTGGCAAATAATGGCACCTTGTTTCTGGACGAAATAGGCAATAGCTCAATGTCGGTACAGGAAAAGTTGTTGCGCGTAATCGAGTACGGCGAGCTTGAACGTGTCGGTGGATCCAAAACCCTTAAAGTTGACGTACGCCTGGTCGCTGCGACCAACGAGAACCTACCCCAACTGGCCAAATCCGGTAAGTTTCGTGCCGACCTGCTGGACAGGCTGGCGTTTGACGTTGTTACTTTGCCACCGCTGAGGGCCAGAGTGTCGGACATTCTGATTCTGGCGCAACACTTTGCTCTGGCTATGACAAAAGAGCTGGATAGAGATTTTTTTGCCGGCTTTAGCAAAAGCGCAGAGCAGTCTTTGATGCGTTATCCCTGGCCCGGAAATGTCAGGGAACTCAAAAATGTGGTCGAAAGAACCATCTATAAATCGCCAGCCGAAGCGCCGATTGAAACGGTCGAATTTGACCCTTTCGACTCGCCTTTTCAGCCCGGAACACCGCTACAAGAGCAATTCGACGATCAGAATAGCGCTATATCACTTTCGCCGGCAGAAAAATCAGTTTCTGCGGCAATAAATTCAGCTTCGAGTCAGCTGGGCGACTCTACACAAACTGACGAGCAATTCGCGACAACACAAATGCGCGATATAAACTTTCCGTTGAACTTAAAACAAACAATGGCCGATTGGGAAGTGGAAATTCTCAACAAGGCGCTGGAGCACTCGCATTTTAATCAGAAAAAGTGTGCAGATCTGCTTGGCTTGACTTATCATCAACTGAGAGGATATCTCAAAAAATATCAATTGCTCGATCAAAAGTGAGTGTTTGTGTTCAGCTTCCCGGTTTACCTCCTAAAATCATTATTTTTCTGGCTTATTTTTAGCTTGTTGATTGGCGGTTGCCAGTATCGCGACAAAGCCAAAGTGCGAGACGATGTGCTGGTCTACTGCTCCGAAGGCAGTCCGGAAACTTTTAACCCGCAACTGTCAACCTCCGGCGTGACTTTTGACGCTTCTTCGCGAACCATTTATAACCGGCTGGTAGAATTTGAGCCCGGAACCAGCAGTGTCAGACCCGCACTTGCCCATAGCTGGGATATTTCAGACGACGGCAAAGCATATACTTTCTATCTCCGCGACAATGTTCAGTTTCATTCCACCGCCTATTTTGAGCCATCGCGCCCCTTTAATGCCGACGATGTCGTATTTACCTTCGTAAAGCAGAGTAATCCGAATCATCCCTTCCATAAAACAAAAGCCCTGCGCTATAGCTATTTTGAAGCGATGGGGTTGGGGGGGCTGATCGAACAAATCAAAAAAGTCGACTCACACACGGTCAGATTTTACCTGACGCGCGCCGAAAGCCCGTTTCTGGCCACTTTGGCCATGGATTTTGCCTCGATTATGTCGCGGGAGTACGCCTATCGATTGGCCGAAGCGGACAATATTGAAGCACTCGACAATCAACCGATCGGTACTGGTCCGTTTCAGCTGGTACGCTATCAACCGGACGCCTATATTCGATACAAGGCTCATCCCGATTACTGGCAGGGCGAACAGGCCATTGGCAACCTGGTATTTGCAATCACGCCTGACCCATCATTACGTTTTGCTCGCCTTGTGGCCGGCGAATGCGATGTCATGACTAACCCCCTGCCCGTCCACATTACCGCCGCGCAGGACTACCCGAACCTTAATGTCAGCAGCGAAGCCGGGTTAAATGTGGCCTATCTGGCAATGAATACAAGAAAACCGCCGTTCGACGACCGGCTGGTGCGAAGGGCTTTAAATCATGCGATTGATAAAACGGCGATCATCAATGCTGTGTACAGCAAGACCGCCATCCCGGCCATCACCCCCCTACCACCTAATATGTGGGCGCATAACCATTCGGCGACGAAATACGAATACAACCCACAAAAAGCGAGAGAATTGCTTGCTGAAGCCGGATATTCGAACGGTTTTGATATGGTTATATGGACTATGTCGGCGCAACGCGCCTACAACCCAAACGCAAAAAGAATGGCCGAATTAATCCAGCAGGATTTAGCGCAGGTCAATGTCAAAGTGGAAATAGTCACTTATGAATATGGTGCCTTCTTGCGGCGCGTGAGAAAAGGCGAACATCAAAGCGCTTTACTCGGCTGGATCAGCGATAATGGCGACCCGGATAATTTTTTGACGCCATTGCTAAGCTGCCCCTCAACCGTCACTGGCACCAACGCTTCTTTCTGGTGCGACCCGCTATTCACTCAATTGGTCAGCCAGGCTCGCGCGCTCTCAGATAAAAATTTGCGCAGTGATTATTATGACCAGGCCCAGCAGGTGTTTTTGAACGAAGTACCCTGGGTGCCAGTTGCCCATGCTACCCAGCACACCATAACCCGCGCCCGGGTAAAAAACTTCAAACTAATCCCTAGCGGTGGCGCATACTTCAACGGCGTTTCTTTGCAAAAGAAGGGAGTTAAGGCAGTTGATTAGCCTATTTCTGAAGCAGCTGGGCATTTTGTTATCCAGCCTGATAGCCTTGACTGTGTTTACTTTTTGCCTCACTTTATTATTCCCGGACGACTCGATCCCTGTGCTGCAAAGTCCTATTGAATCGACTAATCTAGTCGAACAGTACTTGTACTATCTGAATCAACTTTTTAATGGTAATTGGGGAAGCTCTCAACTGCGTGGTAGCGAGGTGTTGCGGGATTTTTTGCTGTATTTTCCTGCTACGGCTGAACTGGCGACTATTTCATTGCTTTTTGCGATATCAGTCGGAGTCCCACTTGGAATCCTCGCCGCAGAAAACAAGAATAAGTGGCAGGACAAACTAGTCGTTTCTACGACGCTAATCGGTTATTCAATGCCCATCTTCTGGTGGGGAATGCTGCTAGTTCTTTTATTCTCAGTAACTCTAGGGTTCACGCCTGTGGCCAGCCGACTCGGATTTGAATACGATATATTGCCTGTGACCGGTTTCATGTTGATTGACACATTGTTGTCGGATCAAGAATATGCAGTTGAAGCCTTTTACGACGCCCTCTATCATTTGATTTTGCCTGCTATCGTTCTGGGTACTATTCCGCTGGCTATTTTTACGCGAGTGACACGCTCGGCCATGATCGATGTGTTGTCCAGCGACTATATTCGCTCTGCCAGAGCCAAAGGACTGACTCATACAAGGCTTGTGTGGTTACACGCATTAAGAAATGCCATGCTGCCGATTGTTACCGTGATCGGTCTACAGATAAGCGTTTTAATCACCGGCACCTTAATTACAGAGACCATTTTTTCCTGGCCTGGCCTGGGTAAGTGGTTGCTGGAGGCCGTCTACCGGAGGGATTTTGCGACCATACACGGCGGCATTCTGTCGGTGGCGATTATCATATTGGTGATCAATGTACTGGTCGAATTACTCTCGTATTACCTGAATCCTAAACTGAGGTTTTCCGTATGAACGGTCAACCTCAATTTTATCAACAAAGTCGCATACCGGGCACTGCGGCTCGCTGGTGGAAGAATTTCTCACGCAACAAACTGGCGTCATCTGCGCTTTTATTACTTAGCCTGATTATTCTGATAGCGTTATTCGCACCGCTCATCGCGCCATTTGACCCGGCAGAGCAATTTCACGATCTGTTTGTCCCCCCATCCTGGCACCAACAGGGTACAACAACTTATCTACTTGGCACTGATGGACTGGGACGCGACCTTTTTTCTCGCCTGGTTCACGGGGCGACTTTGTCACTTAAATTAGCGTTAGTTGTCGTTTTAATAGCGGCCTCGGTCGGGATCCTGCTGGGTAGCGTCACCGCCCTGACCTTTCATTGGCTCGACTCAATTATCCTTCGGCTGATGGATTTGATCCTGGCTTTGCCTTCGCTACTACTGGCGGTGGTAATCGTGGCCATCATCGGCCCCGGTCTTCCCAACGCCATTTACGCGGTTGCCATCGTTTTGATCCCCCACTTTGTACTGGTGACCCGCGGAGCGATCCGGCGGGAGCTCACAAAGGATTACGCCACAGCATCCATTCTGGACGGCGCGCGCCATTTGCATCTGTTCTTTTTTACGATCTTGCCAAATATATTGCCAGTAATTATTGTGCAGTTGACCATGGCATTTTCCACCGCAATTCTGGAAATTGCCGCCCTCGGATTTCTTGGACTTGGCGCACAGGCTCCCAATCCGGAGTGGGGAACCATTCTTTCCGAATCGCATAACAATATTATCAGCGCGCCGTGGACAGTCACTTTTCCCGGCCTTGCGATCTTTTTCACCCTGCTATCACTCAATCTGGTGGGCGACGGTCTCAGAGATGCGATGGACCTGGAAGACTGACTATGCCACTTTTGCGTATTGAAAATTTATCCGTTAATTATCAAGGCTCCCAAGGCGAGTTTCCGATAATCGACCGGCTTTCGCTAAAAATGGACAGCGGCGAAATTCTGGGGATTGTGGGCGAATCAGGCTCGGGTAAAAGTATGCTGGCGCTGGCAATTATGGGATTACTTTCGCCCAAAATGAACATGCGCGCAGATTATATTAATCTGGACGGCGAAGACCTGATGAAATTCTCCGATATGGACCGCGCAGCCTATGTTGCTTCTAAAGCCGCGATTATATTTCAGGAGCCACTGGCCAGCCTTAACCCCTGTTTTACCATTGGCAGTCACATTGATGAAACTTTGATGTTTAATCAAACCGGGAGTCGAAAATCGCGCCGTCTACGCGCTATGGATTTGTTAGAGTCAGTTGGAATTTTTGAACCCGAGCTGGTGCTAAGGTCGTATCCTCATCAGTTATCCGGCGGAATGAATCAACGAATAGCGATCGCCGTAGCACTCGCCAGTCGACCCAGGCTATTAATAGCAGACGAACCAACAACCGCGCTGGACGTCACCATCCAATCTCAAATACTTGAGCTGCTGGTCAATGTAAATAAAACCGAAGATTTGGGGCTCATGCTGATCACCCACGACTTTGCCCTTTTATCAGAAAATACCGACCGCATAGGCGTTGTCTATTCCGGACAGTTAATGGAGCACGCCGCGACCGACAATATCCTTAAATCGCCGCGACACCCGTACACCAGAGCACTGCTCGACAGCATTCCTCAGATGGGAGACCGTCATATCAAGGGCAGTCGATTATTTGCCCTGAAAGGGCAAATCCCGCCGATGGATCAATTACCTGTGGGTTGCCGTCTTGGGCCAAGATGCCCTATTGCAGAAAAAAAATGCGTCAATCCACAGGAGTTTCTTAGTATAGAAAATCATGGGAAAGTCCGCTGCCATTTGGCACCCCAGAAATTGAGCAGAGCACAATCGAGCGGCGATAAGGAGAACGACAAGTGAGTTTACTTTCGGTCGAAAATATCAGTAAGCAATACAGTGTGCGTAAAAAATACTGGCATAAGCGAGAGCGAGTGGACGCCGTAAAGGAAATTAGTTTTGAACTCAAGGAAGGACAGACGCTGGCAATAGTGGGCGAATCTGGCTCTGGAAAATCAACCCTCGCCCGTCAAATTATTGGGATAGAAAAACCATCTCGGGGACGCGTAATTTATCTGGGAGAGGAACTCCGTTTTAATAATCGTAAAAATCGTAAAACCCGCTTCCGCAATATACGTATGATATTTCAAAATCCTTACGAGTCCCTGAATCCACAGGCCAGGATCGGCGATATACTGGAAGAAGTATTGCGCATCAACACCAAACTCTCATCAAAACAGCGCAAACGAAAAGTTGCCAACACGCTGGTAAAAGTAGGCCTATTGCCCGAGCATCAGTACCGCTATCCAAGTATGTTTTCTGGCGGGCAACGCCAGAGGATCGCAATAGCGCGCGCAATTATTCTTGACCCAAAAATAATTATCGCCGATGAACCTTTGTCGGCACTGGACGTTTCCATTCAGGCTCAAATCCTTAACCTGCTGCAACAATTACAGGAAGAGATGGGAATTTCCTATTTGTTTATATCCCACGATCTTAATGTTGTCGAACATATCGCCGACCAGGTCATGGTTATGTTCCAGGGAGAAATGGTTGAATACGGCAGCGTCGCTCAGTTATTCGACAATCCCCGACATCCTTACACTCAAACGCTATTTGCCAGTACGCCTATGTATCAAAAGCGTTTTCCTCATTTCACTCGCCCTAGCTTTGCTAAAAGAAAAGCCGGCGCAAACAGCGGTTGCTGCTTTGCTTCACGTTGCAGCTTTTGCAGTCCCAGATGCCTGCAAAGTCAGCCGGTTATTGGTAAATCAAAAAGCGGAAACCTGGTAGCTTGCTTTAAAGAACTCGAAGACTAGATTCTACATCTCGATCGAAATACAACCAGGTAAAAAAAAGGACGCTTGCCGCGCCCCTTTGCTAAACCAAAAATTTCCGTGGATATTACTGCGCTAAATTATCCAGGTTTCTTCTCACCGACGCTTGCTTACGCAACGCTTCGATATATGATTCGTAGTCGGCGTTAGAAAAATAATTTGCCATATAGAGGTTTTGTTGCGTTTTCTGTAGCTCTTCTGCTTTGCTCCAGTCACCTTTTTCTACAGCGTTAAGCATTAAAATGGTGATCCCCTGAAAGTCTTCTGCTTTATCATAAGAAACTTGATCCTGCTCCGGCTTTGGCATTTTGAAAAAAGTCGAATTGGCGCCGTATGACAAAACCGCGTTATTGCGCTCGACTTTGTTCAAGTCTATCCAGCGTAAGTCGTTTTCAGCCAAATCGTCGGTTACTTCCTGCGCTGCTTTCAGTTTCTGAAGTAACGAAGCGGCGACTTGTTCGGTAGCTTCTCGTGCTTTGCTCTGAATAAGGCTGGCTCTAACGCGCTCACCCACGTTTTCGATCGGTTGGATCTCACTCGGTTGGTGTTGCTTCAGGCGCAAGACCACTAAATGATTATTGTCAATCTCAATGGGTTCGGAATTTAGCAGCCCTTCCAGTACATCAGAGCTGAAAGCGGCGTCTTTGATTTGCTGATTGGCAAAGATCCCATCTCTGCTATTCTTACCAAACAATGCACTTGTCTGAACCGATAATCCGGTCGCTTCAGCGGCTTCGGCAAGAGAGTCAGAAAATTCGAAGGATTTTTCTTTCAGCAATTCTGACTTACTGTAAAAAGCTTCTTCAGCCATTTGTTTGCTCAATTCAGGCAGAAGCTCAGCGCTGACTTTCTCTAACGGCTGAACATTACCTTCGATAACATTCGTTAATTTCAGGATTTGATATCCAAAATCAAGTTTCACCGGCGGTGTCGTCTGACCTGCTTGTGTCAGCAGCGCAACGGCTTCTTCCGACGGCTCGTCCAATGATCCGGGTAACAATACTCCCAGGTCGCCTCCGCTTTCCCGGGTCGGAACATCGTCAGACTCTGTTTGGGCGATTGCGGCAAAATCTTCTCCCTGATTTAGTCGTGCCGCAATCGCGTTTGCTTTTGCAAGTGCAGCTTCTTCATCGTCGTTAGAGAGAATTAAAATGTGAGAGTATTGACGTTGGTCCTCAGACTTAAAGCGATTCAGATTATCCTGGTAATAACTTTCTATTTGCTCTTGCGTCGGCGTTTGTTCAGCCTGTAATTTTTCAACCGAAAGTTCAAGATAATCAATCGATACTTTCTCTTCTACCCGAAAAGATTCCTGGTTGGCCTGGTAGTAGTTTGCAATATCTTCTGGTGTGACTTCGATATCAGATTTAAACGCTTCAAAATTAACTTTTATAGCACGACCGCTTCGACGCTGCGCTATCAATTCGTATTCTTTGCGGGCTTCGCCTTCGAGCGCAAAATTAGTTTGAAATAAACCACTGGTCAGCTGACGTGAAGTTTCCTGATTGGCATAAATCTGTTTCAACCCTTCTCGACTTAGGCCTGCTCTTACCAGCGTTTGCTCAACCAACTCAGTTGAATATTTACCGTCGACCTGAAAATTCTGATCCGATTGAATAACTTTTCTAAGCGCGTTGTTGGAAAGCCGCATCCCCATGTCATAAATGGCCTGCTCGCTGACTTTAACTGTAATCAACTGTTGTAAGACATTTTCCTGAAAGTTTCTTTCGTCTTCTTCGGTTTTCACGTTTGCCTGGTAAAAATCGGCCCGATTGGCTTTGACGTTGGAATAAGCACGTTGGAATTCATTACGACTAATGCTTTCACCGTTTACAACGGCTACCGCATTAGGGTCTCCAAGAAAAAACGAAGAAGTGAAATATCCGGCAAACACAAATGAAATGACAATTGCAAAAATGACAATTTTGACCCAGGGCTTTTTAACGCCGTCTCTGATGCTCTCTAACATTGCTACTCACTCATCTAATCTTATCGACTAAAAATAATAATCTGTTTATAAAAAAAACGCGCCAACAAAGGCGCGCTTAATTTTGGCGGAGCGGACGGGACTCGAACCCGCGACCCCCGGCGTGACAGGCCGGTATTCTAACCAGCTGAACTACCGCTCCGAAACCCGATAACTCAAACTAAAACTTTCAATCAATAAATAACCTGAACATCAAATCGGGTAAAATGTTTTTTTGAAAATTATTTGAGTTGGTGGGCGCTGCTGGGCTCGAACCAGCGACCCTCGCCTTGTAAGGGCGATGCTCTCCCAACTGAGCTAAGCGCCCAATAAATCGGCGGCTAGTTTACCGCGTCTTTAAGACCTTTACCAGCCTTAAATCCAGGTACTCGAGCTGCTGGGATTTCAATCGTTTTGCCTGTTTGTGGGTTACGTCCTGTTCGCGCTGCTCGGTCTTTAACTGAGAAAGTACCAAAACCAACCAGGGCAACCTGATCACCTTTACGCAAAGTCTCAGTAATTGAGTCAACCATTGCATCTAACGCGCGTCCTGCTGAAGCCTTAGAAATATCGGCACCTGATGCAATTGCATCTACTAGTTCAGATTTATTCACTTAATTCCCCTTTAATTCTTATCTGTGAAGTTAGAGAGCATAGAATTTGGTTTATTTCGATATATGCCCCTCGCGGATAACTTTATACCAACCGAGTAAATTACCTGTCAAGCGACAAATACCGTTAAAGCCAGAAAAACCGTGGCTTTGGTCAAATTAACAGCATTTTCGATAAATATTGGCAATTATCCGGCTTTGATTAGATCCGGCGCTTTTTTTATTCCTGATTTTCCTTCAGTGAGGTTTAACACCCTTGCCTTCTAATTTGGAAGGTTTTCGCGATTTTTTTGCTTTTGCAGGCAACGCTTTTTCATCTTTTTGAAGTGGAACAGGGACACTGATCAGCGCTTTTTCCAATACCTCATCAATCCATTTAACCGGACAGATTTCAAGATTACCGATCACATTTTGCGGAATTTCCTGTAAATCCCTGACATTCTTCTGCGGGATCAGCACACGTTTTATTCCGCCGCGATGTGCGGCCAGTAATTTTTCTTTCAAACCACCAATTGGCAGGACTTCGCCACGTAGCGTTATTTCTCCCGTCATCGCTACATCACGTCTTACTGCAATACCGGTTAACGCAGAAACCAGTGCGGTACACATGGCGCTGCCGGCACTCGGCCCATCTTTAGGCGTTGCGCCTTCAGGCACGTGAACGTGGATGTCGCTGGTTTGATAAAAATTTTCAGCTATTCCGAGAGACTCCGCACGGCTGCGAACCACGGTCATAGCGGCCTTAATTGACTCCTGCATGACATTTCCCAGATGGCCCGTTGAAATCGCCTTACCGCTGCCGCTGGTCACTGCCGCTTCGATTGTCAGCAGGTCGCCGCCAACTTGAGTCCAGGCGAGCCCGGTAACCTGACCAATCTGGTCAGTCTCGCCAGCTTTACCAAAATCATATTTTTCAATGCCCAACATTTTGCCTAAATTCTTGGTATTCAAACGAATCTGGGATTTATTTTTATCGAGCATCAGCTTCTTGACAGACTTTCTGCAAAGTTTGGATATTTCTCTTTCGAGATTCCTGACACCGGCTTCGCGCGTGTAGTAACGAATGACATTGAGCAAGGCAGATTCAGAAATCTGGATGTCCTTTTCGCCCAGTCCGTTAACTTTTTTCTGTTTCTCTAACAAATACCGCGTTGCTATATTCAGTTTCTCGTCTTCGGTGTAACCAGAAAGATGAATGACTTCCATTCGATCCAATAATGGCCCCGGAATATTCATTGAGTTAGCCGTGCACACAAACATGACTTCCGAAAGGTCATAGTCCACTTCCAGATAGTGATCGTTAAAACTGGAATTTTGCTCCGGATCGAGGACTTCTAATAGTGCCGAAGCCGGATCGCCGCGCATATCCATCGCCATCTTGTCTATTTCATCCAATAAAAACAAAGGATTACGAACTTTTGCCTTACTCAGCTTTTGAATAATCTTACCCGGCATCGAGCCGATGTAGGTACGCCGGTGACCACGGATTTCCGCCTCGTCGCGTACTCCGCCCAGGGACATGCGCACAAATTCTCTTCCCGTGGCCTTGGCGATGGACTCACCCAAAGACGTCTTACCCACTCCCGGCGGTCCAACCAGGCACAAGACTGAACCTTTAAGCTTTTTCACCCGGGTTTGCACGGCAAGAAACTCCAGAATTCGCTCTTTAACTTCTTCCAGCCCGTAGTGATCGGCTTCCAGAGTATCCTGCGCTTTGCGAATGTCGCTATCGAGTTTACTTCTCTTTTTCCAGGGAATATTGAGCAACCAGTCAATGTAACCCCTTACCACGGTCGCTTCAGCCGACATCGGCGACATCATTTTTAACTTCTTCAGTTCGGCGCTGGCTTTGTCACGCGCCTCCTTAGGCATGCCGGCCGCTTTAATCCTGGCGGATAACTCGTCAATATCACCGGCGCCGTCTTCGTCACCCAGCTCCTTCTGGATGGCCTTAATTTGCTCGTTTAAATAATAGTCACGCTGACTCTTGTCCATTTGTCTTTTAACCCGACCACGAATTTTCTTCTCAACGTGCAGCAGGTCTATCTCAGAATCCATCAACCCCATTAAGTATTCCAGCCTCGCCGCCACATCTTTAAGCTCGAGTACTTTCTGTTTTTCTTCAATTTTAAGAATTAAATGCGCGGCGATAATATCAGAGAGTTTACGCGGATCGTCAATTGCACTGATGGTATTGAGTATTTCACCCGGAATTTTCTTATTTAGTTTGATATAGTTTTCGAACATTTCCTTAACCGAGCGGCAAAGCGCATCCTGCATCTGCGGTTCAACATCTGTCGACTCGATAATATTCACCTTCGCAAGCAGGAAATTATCGTTGGGCACAAATTTTTCAATTTGAGCCCGCTCAACGCCTTCAACCAAAACTTTTAGGTTTCCGTCAGGCAATCTCAGCATTTGCAAAATATTGGCGACACAGCCTTGCAAATAGACGTCCTTGATTACCGGCTCATCTTTGTTCGCGTCTTTTTGAGCCACCAGCAATAACTGCCCACCCACTTCCGAAGCGTGCTCTATCGCTTTGATAGATTTTTCTCGGCCGACAAACAGCGGAATAACCATATGAGGAAAAACCACGACGTCGCGTAACGGTAAAACCGGTAATTTACTTAGATTTTTTTGTGAAGACATACATACTCTCGTGCTAGGGAATGTTCGCCAGAACAACGCCTGGAAAAGTCTGAAAAAATCGACTCTAGGTGTACCGATACAACACTCGGCAACAAAAAATCAGTTAGTCGCTAACCAATATGGGATCAAAAGGAGTAATTTCAATTACGCTGCTACAAAAAAGCTGACCATTGGCCAGCTTTTTAGAATGTGATTCAGGATTTATCGGTCGCGACTTTCTTATCCTGGCTTTCATAAATAAGAAGCGGCTCGGACTCGCCGTCAACAACTGCCGAATCGACAGCGACTTTGGTGACGCCTTCAAGGGAAGGTAAATCGTACATGGTATCCAGCAAAACCCGCTCCAGAATAGAACGCAACCCGCGTGCACCGGTTTTTCTTTCCATGGCTTTTTTCGCGACAGCTCTTAGTGCATCTTCCCTGAACTCAAGCGTGACATCTTCCATATCAAACAATTTGCCGTATTGTTTTGTAAGCGCATTTTTGGGTTGTGTAAGGATTTGTACCAGCGAATCTTCATCCAATTCTTCCAGAGTGGCAACAACCGGCAAACGGCCAACAAATTCGGGAATTAATCCGTACTTGACCAAATCATCCGGTTCAATATCCTTGAAAACTTCGCCGATGTTTTTGCTTTCATCTTTACTGCGTACCTGCGCTCCAAAACCGATGCCGGAACGCTCAGATCGATCCAAGATGATTTTGTCCAATCCGGCAAATGCACCGCCACAGATAAACAAAATACTACTGGTATCGACTTGTAAAAATTCTTGCTGAGGATGCTTTCGTCCGCCTTGAGGCGGCACCGAAGCAACCGTTCCCTCAATTAATTTCAGTAACGCCTGTTGAACGCCTTCGCCTGAAACATCGCGCGTAATGGACGGGTTGTCCGCTTTACGCGAAATTTTATCGATTTCATCAATATAGACGATGCCGTGTTGCGCTTTGTCAACGTCGTAATCGCACTTTTGCAGCAACTTCTGAATGATATTCTCAACATCTTCACCAACATAACCCGCTTCTGTTAATGTAGTTGCGTCGGCGATAGTAAAAGGAACGTTTAGCAAACGAGCGAGCGTTTCCGCCAGCAGCGTTTTACCGCTACCAGTTGGGCCGACCAGCAAAATATTGCTCTTGCCCAGTTCAATATCATCACCTTTAAGGTTGGAGCCCGACTGCAAACGTTTATAATGGTTGTAAACTGCGACCGACAACACCCGTTTGGCCGCATTTTGGCCGATAACGTACTGCTCCAGAATTTCATTGATTTCTCGTGGTGTAGGCAGGAGATTTTGTTCGTTCTCCTGGCTGACTTCTTGAATTTCCTCACGGATGATGTCGTTACAAAGCTCAACGCATTCATCACAAATAAAAACCGAAGGTCCGGCGATTAGCTTGCGGACTTCATGTTGGCTCTTACCACAGAAAGAACAGTAGAGAAGCTTTCCGCTATCGTCACGTCCACCTGATTTTCTGTTATCACTCATTCTCTATCCTATCAGTACTCGGTCCATTACCGACTGTGACCAGTTTTTTTGCTGGGCAACAGTCAAAGCTTAGACCTTTTAACCGCGCTTTGTCGACCGCCGAGACGAGATTTCGGGCGGAAAATGTGAAATTATTCGCTATAAGGGCTAAATTCAACTAGTTTCGGGCGTCGATAACACTGTCGACGATACCATATTTCGCGGCTTCCTGAGCGCTCATGAAATTGTCTCTATCAGTGTCTCTTTCCAGTTCTTTTAGTTTTCTGCCGGTATGTTTGGCTAGAATGCGGTTTAAGGTTTCCCGCATTTTAAGGATTTCCTGCGCGTGGATTTCAATATCTGATGCCTGTCCCTGGTATCCACCAAGAGGCTGATGGATCATGATTCGAGAATTCGGCAGCGCGAATCGTTTACCTTCTGCACCGCCTGCGAGCAAAAAAGCGCCCATACTACAAGCCTGACCGATACATAGCGTTGAGACATTCGGTTTGATAAATTGCATCGTGTCGTAAATGGCCATTCCCGCGGTTACCGAGCCACCGGGTGAATTGATGTACAAAGAGATGTCCTTGTCTGGATTTTCTGACTCCAGAAACAACATTTGCGCGACAATCAAATTAGCCATGTGATCTTCAACCTGGCCTACCATAAAAATGACGCGCTCTTTCAATAATCTTGAATAGATATCGTAGGATCTTTCGCCTTTAGCAGTCTGTTCCACTACCATCGGAACCAGTCCAAGCGCTTTTTCCTCTGTGCGAGCATTTAACGTGTTCATTTTTTATCCTTATTCAGACAAGCCTGAAACTAAAAACCCGATACCGAGCCAGACTATAGCAACATGGGGTTAACTATAGCAGTTTCAATACCGGGTTGGTAAATATTAAAGGAGATTAAGCTCAATTAAGCTTCTTTTTCTTCCTCTTTTTCAGGGTTCATAACTTCATCAAATGACTTCTTAATTTCTTTGACATTAGCCGCTGATTGAACAAATCCGATAACACTATCCTCTAACACCAGTTGCTCTACTTCGTTCAGACGACTTTCGTCTGAGAGATAGTAATTAATCACTTCTTCCGGCTTTTCGTAAACTGATGCCATTGTTTCGAGCTTATTTTTTACTTTGTCCTTGTCGGCCGTAAGCTTGTTCTGCTTGATGACTTCGGCCACCAGTAGTCCAAGCTTAACCCGCTTAATGGCTTTATCCTGAAACAATTCCGAAGGCAGATCCGGAAAACTTGCTCCCTGACCACCAAATTGCTGCATCGCCTGCTTTTTCAGCTGCTCGATTTCCTGTTCGACCATTGCTTGAGGCACGTCGAATTCGTGTATTTCCAGCATCCCTTCCATCACTCGCTCTTTGGTTTTCGCTTCCAGCGCCTGAGTTAATTCTCTTTCCATATTCTTACGAATATCGGATTTCATTGTGGCGATACTGCCGTCTTCAATTCCGAGCTTTTCGGCCAGTTCTCCCAATTTAAGGATCTCTTTCTTTTTGACCATCTTCACTTTGGTCGAAAATTCCGCGTCTTTTCCTGCGACCTCTTTGTTCTGGTAATCTTCAGGGAAAGTCACTTTAATTGTTGGCTCGTCGCCAGCTTTGGCATCGATTATCGCGTCTTCAAACCCCGGGATCATCTGCCCTGCGCCCAGTTGCAGTGCAAAATCATCGGCTTTACCGCCGGCGAATTCTTCACCATCAATAGTACCGACAAAATCAATAATTACCTGATCACCCTGCTTGCTTTTTCGCTTAACTTCGACCCAGTTCGCCTGTTGCTCACGCAAGGTATCTAACATTTTATCCAGATCAGCATCGACGACTTCAGCACTATCCTGCTCAATGGATATTTGCGCAAAGTCATTCAGCTCAACGGCGGGGTAGATTTCGAAAGTCGCAGTAAATTCTAAATCCTTACCTTCATCCATCACCACAGGTTCTATTTTAGGTGCTCCCGCAGGTTGCAATTTTTCCTGAACCACCGCCTCATAAAAAGAGCGCTGCATTACGTCATTCAACACATCATTACGCACGTAAGCGCCAAATTTCTTCTTGATAACTTTAAGCGGGATCTTGCCCGGTCGAAACCCGTTTAGACGCTGCGTTTTCGCCAGCTCTTTCAGCTTTTCCAGGGCAACGTCGTCAACTTTATTTGCTTCGATGCCAATGGTTAGCTTTCGCTCCAGGCCTTTAGTGGTTTCGACAGAAACTTGCATTTGTATGCTCCAACTGAGAATTATGTCGTCAAATTTGACGCGGTCAACTAACCGTTGCTATTGATTAAAATTATTAATGCATGGATTGACACTTGAAGGTGGGATTGCGAGAGCATCTGTCGATACCAAAGTGCGTATCTTCTGATGTTTGGTTAGCACCAAAGCCCAGGCGACCACCAACTAGCTCAAGCCAGAAATCTTAACTGATTAGTCCTTAATCCGGTTCTAATCTTTTGGGTAATGCTTATTAATTTACAAAATGGTGCGAGAGGAGAGACTCGAACTCTCACGCCGCAAGACACTGGAACCTAAATCCAGCGCGTCTACCAATTCCGCCACTCTCGCACTTTGTAAATCGGCCTCTCTGCATTAAAAAAGGCCAAAAAATGGGGTGGACGATGGGGTTTGAACCCACGACCACCGGAATCACAATCCGGGGCTCTACCAACTGAGCTACGCCCACCATAATAACCAAATTAGCGTCGCATTATGCTACACAATTATTGCTGGCATCAATGCTTTTTCGCTCGAGATGTTTCCTACAAGGACACTAATGGCGCGCCCGGCAGGATTCGAACCTGCTACCCTCGGCTTAGAAGGCCGATGCTCTATCCAGATGAGCTACGGGCGCATTGTTCCAAGAAAAACCCCGCTACAAACAACCTGTTAGCTGTCTATAAATTTGGTCGGGGAAGAGGGATTCGAACCCCCGACATCCTGCACCCAAAGCAGGCGCGCTACCAGACTGCGCTATTCCCCGATTTTTTTCCTAAAAAGAGCAAGGCTCCTCAAGGAGCGCGGAATAATACTGGCTAAACGTATTGCCGTCAACAAAGAAGCACAAATAAATTGGCAAAAACTTTTACTTGGCAGAGTGCGCCACAATTGCGAAAATAGCGGGCTATATTCCAATCAGTTATCTGGGATCTTTAAATATGACAGCGCGACTTATTGACGGCAATAAAATATCGGCCGAACTGCGTAAGAACATCCAGGAAAAAGTCGCCCATCGAGTCGCTCTGGGCTTACGCCCTCCCGGCCTGGCCGTGGTTCTGGTTGGCGCCGACCCGGCATCTGCCGTTTATGTAAGCAAAAAGGTAAAAGCCTGCGCCGAAGTCGGCTTTATTTCACATAAAATCGTACTCAATGGTGCTATTTCTCAAGCAGAGCTCATTGAGCAGGTAGAAAAACTCAACCACGACAGCAGTATCGACGGAATTCTGGTGCAACTACCGCTTCCCGATCACCTTGATGTCAGTCAGGTACTGGAAACCATTCGCGCCGATAAAGACGTGGATTGTTTTCACCCCTATAACATTGGCAGGCTTGCCCAGCGGATCCCGCAACTTAGACCTTGCACGCCCTATGGCATCATGTTGATGCTGCAATCGATTGAACAACCGGTCAAGGGAAAGCATTGCGTGATAGTCGGTGCCAGCAACATTGTCGGGCGGCCGATGGCGCTGGAGCTGTTACTCGAAGGCGCAACAGTAACAGTGTGCCACAAATTCACCGAGGATTTAGCGGAACACGTCGCTCGCGCCGATATACTAATTGTCGGCGTCGGTATCCCGCATCTGGTTAAGGGCGACTGGATAAAACCCGGCGCGATTGTAATCGATGTAGGAATAAACCGCTTACAAAACGGTAAATTAACGGGCGATGTTGAGTTTGACGTTGCCTGTACCAGGGCCAGCTGGATAACTCCCGTTCCCGGCGGCGTCGGCCCGATGACAGTCGCGACGCTGATGCAAAACACCTTATTGGCGACAGAGGAGTTGCACCACGAGAAAGAGTAATCGGGTTACCGAGCGATTATTAACCTGAACAACACAGGGAGTAAAAATCCTCCTGTCCTTATCTTTACCTTACAAACACAAAAAAAGCTCATCCCTGTTTTGCAGGAATGAGCTTTATGCTTTTTGTCCCAGGTCCGCTCCGGAAAAGAGCGACTAATTTTGCCAGAAAAGATCGCCGCCGTGTTCTTCGATAGTTTCCAGCACCTTTCCGCCGCCACGAGCCACGCAGGTCAATGGATCCTGCGCGACAATCACGGGTAGACCAGTTTCTTCCAGAAACAAACGGTCCAAATCCTTGATTAACGCACCGCCACCGGTTAGCACCATTCCTCTTTCCGAAATATCGGCGGCCAGCTCAGGCGGTGACTGCTCAAGCACCGAGCGGACGGCCCGAATCATACCGGCCAGCGGGTCTTGCAGGGCCTCGAGTATTTCATTGCTGTTAATGGTGAAGCTGCGGGGGATACCTTCGGCAAGATTTCGACCACGAACGTCGATTTCCATCACTTCGCTGCCAGGAAAAGCGGTGCCAATTTCGTGCTTTACCCGCTCGGCGGTTGCTTCGCCGATCACCGTGCCGTAATTTCTGCGAACATAATCGATGATCGCTTCATCAAAGCGATCACCGCCAATACGAACCGAGTCTGAGGAGACCACGCCATTCAGGGAAAGGATTGCTATTTCTGTCGTTCCTCCGCCGATATCAACTACCATAGAGCCACGCGCTTCGCCAACAGGTAATCCTGCGCCGACCGCTGCGGCCATTGGTTCTTCAATTAAATATACATCGCGTGCACCGGCACCATAGGCCGATTCTTTGATCGCACGTCTTTCTACCTGAGTGGAACCGCAGGGAACACAAATTAACACGCGCGGACTCGGTCGCATGAAAAAGCTGGAGTCATGCACTTTGCGAATAAATTCCTGCAACATTTTTTCAGTCACTTCAAAGTCGGCGATCACACCGTCTTTAAGCGGCCTGATCGCGGTAATGTTTCCCGGTGTACGGCCCAACATAACCTTGGCGTCTTTGCCGACTGCGGCGATGGATTTGTTACCGCCGCGTTCATGCCGGATCGCGACCACAGAAGGCTCGTTCAGAACAATGCCCTGTTCGCGCATGTAGATAAGCGTGTTGGCTGTTCCAAGGTCAATTGAAAGGTCGGCCGAAAACAGGCCTCGTATTTTATTAAACATAATTGGTTATTTATCCGCCAGACTATTTATCTAATAAAAATCAGAAGGCGATTACGCCAGGCTCTGACTCGCAGGGTAAATTGACGTCGCGCGCCAAGTCCTTTAAACAGTGGCCTTTAGCACGACAACTTCGCGTCGAAATTGGCATCGATTATCGCTTACTTCCCCCACAAACAGAAGGGCTTGCGTTAAATTTCTTGTGTTTTATGATGTAATTCAATCAACTACACGCAGAATCCTCCAAATATGATTTGCATAGAAGCCGCACATAGCAAAGATGCCAAACTCATCGAGACAATCGCAGGCCCCATTTGGCAGCAACATTATTCGAATATTATCGGCAGGGAACAGGTTGATTACATGCTGGCCAAGTTTCAGAGTGAATCAGCAATTAGTACGCAGATCCAGTCGGGTATCGAGTATTTTCTAATCTATGAGAACCAGATGGCTTGCGGCTACATGGCGCTGCAAGCGAAACCGGAGGTGCTTTTTATCAGTAAGTTTTACCTGAATGAGCAGTCTCGCGGCAAGGGTATCGGAAGATTGATGCTGGACAAAGCGCGCAGTGTCGCCCGGTTAAAGCGCTTGAGCCGGCTGGAATTGACGGTCAACAAAGAAAACCCGGCGCTTGCGGCCTACCTGAAACTGGGGTTCGAGATTCTAGGGGCAGTCAAAATCGATATTGGAAACGGCTTTGTCATGGACGATTACCGGATGCAGCAGCGACTTTAGCGGCTTGCGCCGAAAGCGCTATGACCTTTTTTTTCAATAAACCACGCGTACTCGGCTACAGCCTTTGATATTACTCAAATTAAACAATAGTTCGTCACTAGGCGTTACCGACCAATCGCCGGAAGCGATTAACTCGTGCCGGACAGAATTCAGATTACACTGAAAGCGAACCGGGCACAGACCACCTTTAAATGGGCCCAGCGTTTCCACAACTTCCTCGGCCAGAATCAGGCTGTCATCCCAATTCAACTCTATTGCCAGATGGTCGGATAGCTTTTCGCGTACCGAAATCAGCTCACTGATTTCGACAGCGCTCATTTTTAGACCGCCGGAAAAGTCATCGTTAGAAATATCGCCTTTGGCGACAATAACTTCATCTTTTCGCAAAATTTCTTGCGAAGCTTCGTACAGCTCGTTGTAGACCATCAGATCAACTCGGCCACTTTGATCGTCCAGGGTCACGATCGCCCAATTGAGTCCCTTCTTAGTTTTCATCACACGAATGGCGACAATCAACCCGGCCACAGTAACATGGTCGCCGCGTCGGGTAGGTTGCAGTGCGTTCAACCGTAGCTGGCAAAATTGTTTAATTTCTGGCAGGTAGCGGTCGATCGGGTGCCCCGTCAAATAAAGCCCCAGGGTTTCCTTTTCTCCCTGCAACACTTTTGCTTCAGGCCAGGGACGAACCAGCGTATATTGCGGTGTGGAACCAGGACTGGATTCTGTCGGCGAGCCAAAAAGGTCGTTTTGTCCCAGTTGCCGGTCGCGTTTGAATTGCTCTGCACTCTTAATGGCGTGTTCCAGCGAGGCCATCAAAACAGCCCGATCCGGCCCCAGGGCATCCAGCGCGCCGGCGCGAATGAGCGCTTCCAGATTTCTACGGTTGGCTTTCTTCAGGTCGACCCGATTACAAAAATCAAACAGGTCCTGATAGGGGCCATCATTTTTTCTTTGTTCTACAATCGTCTGAATTGCCGCTTCACCAACACCTTTGATGGCACCGATCCCATAAATAATTGTCTGTTCGCCGTCGATAGTAAATTTGTAGTCACCGCGGTTAACATCCGGCGGTACAATTTTGATACCCATCGACTTGGCATCATCCACATAAGTCACGACTTTGTCGGTGTTATCCATATCAGCCGACATCACCGCAGCCATAAATGCAGCCGGATAATGGGTTTTCAACCAGGCTGTTTGAAAAGAAACTAGCGCATAGGCCGCGGAATGTGATTTGTTAAATCCGTAACCCGCAAATTTTTCCATCAGGTCAAAAATATGTCCGGCCAGATCGCCGTCCACATCGCGCGCAATTGCGCCCTGCATAAATATTTTTCGTTGCTCTTCCATCACTTCGGCTTTTTTCTTACCCATGGCACGGCGCAACAGGTCGGCGCCGCCGAGGGTGAAATTTGCCAGTACCTGAGCAATCTGCATAACTTGCTCCTGGTAAAGAATAATCCCGTAAGTGGGCTCCAGGATTGGTTTCAAATCCTGATGCTGAAAATCCGGGTGAGGATAGGCGACTTCCTGTCTGCCGTGCTTGCGGTTGATAAAATCATCCACCATACCAGACCCCAGAGGGCCCGGTCGGAACAGCGCAACCAGCGCGATAATATCTTCAAAAGAACTGGGCAACAGTTTTTTTATCAGCTCTTTCATGCCGCGGGACTCCAGTTGGAATACCGCTGTGGTATTAGCCGCTTTGAGCAGGTCAAAAGTCTGCGTGTCAGCCAGATCTATCGCTTCAATATTCAAAGGCGGCTGTGTTTTGTCAATCAGCTGCGAATTGACCATATCAACCGCCCAGTCGATTATGGTCAGTGTTCTCAAGCCTAAAAAGTCAAACTTGACCAACCCGGCCGCTTCCACATCATCCTTGTCAAACTGGGTAACCAGTCCGTCGCCTGATTCATCGCAATAGAGCGCGGAAAATTCGGTAAGATCCGAAGGGGAAATAACTACGCCGCCAGCGTGTTTACCCGCATTTCGCGTGATCCCCTCAAGCTTGACCGCCATATCCCATATCGCCTGAAACTCTTCTTCCTGCTGGTAGCGGGAGCGGATTTCCTCCTCCTGCTCCCAGGCCTTGGCTAACGTCATCCCTACGTCAAACGGGATCAATTTGGAAATTTTATCGACAAATCCATAGGGCTGACTGAGCACGCGCCCGACGTCCCTGATCACCGCTTTGGCCGCAAGACGACCGAAGGTAATGATTTGCGATACACTATTGCGGCCGTATTTATCAGCGACGTAGTCGATCACCCTGTCCCGTCCGTCCATGCAAAAGTCGATATCAAAATCGGGCATAGACACCCTTTCCGGATTTAAAAATCGCTCAAACAGCAGGTCGTATTGCAGCGGGTCAAGATCGGTGATCTTGAGCGCATAGGCTACCAGCGAGCCGGCACCAGACCCCCTTCCCGGGCCAACGGGAATATCCTTTTCTTTTCCCCAACGGATAAAATCGGCGACGATCAAAAAGTAACCGGGAAAACCCATCTGATTGATAACGCCCAACTCCCTTTCAAGTCTCTGGTCGTAGTCTTTTCTAATTTCAGGAAAATCCGGCGATTCAGTGTCAAACAAAAATTGCAGGCGCTCTTCCAGCCCCTGCTCGCTGAGTTTGCAAAAATACTCCTCGATTGTCATGCCGGCAGGAATGGGAAAATCGGGTAAAAAATACTCGCCCAGATTAAGGTTCAAATTACAACGCTTTGCAATTTCGACGGTATTTCGCAGCGCTTCGGGAATATCGGCAAACAGCTGGGACATTTCCTCGGCGCTTTTCAAGTACTGCTCAGGAGAATAATCTTTCGGCCGACGCGGATCGTCCAGCACCCGCCCCTGATTAATGCAGACACGGATTTCATGAGCGTCAAAATCTTTTTCTTCCAGAAAGCAGACGTCATTAGTGGCTACAACCGGCGTACCCGCCCCTTGCGCAAAACCGGCCACCGTTTGAATGTAAGCCCCTTCTCCGGCTCGCCCGGTTCGCTGTAATTCGAGGTAATAACAATCTGGAAAATGTAAATTCCAAAAGCCGAGCAGTTCGGCCGCCTGCTGATGATTGCCACTCACCAGAGCGCGACCAACGTCGCCGTCTTTGCCACCGGACAAAACGATTAAGCCCTGATTGTGCTCAACCAGCCAAGACTTTTCAACCAGCGGTTTTCCCAGTTTTTGATTGGTCTGGTAGGCCCTCGAAATCAATTTTTTCGCGTTGATATAGCCCTGGTTATTTTGGCAGAACAGACTAATCTTGAAGATTTCGTCTTCATTGGAATCATCGTTGACCCACAATTCGACACCGACAATGGGCTTCACCCCGGCCGACATAGCTTTACGATAAAACTTGATCAAGCCGCAAAAATTAACCTGGTCACTCAAAGCAACGGCGGGCATACCCAGTTCAGCGACTCGCTCTACAAGTGGACTGATTCGACAGATACCGTCGACCATCGAAAACTCAGAATGAACTTTCAGGTGTACAAATTCGAATTCACTAGTATTCAAAGTTTGAGCGCCCGTCCCTGTCTCAGCTTTTATTAACCCGTCATTTTGTTGTTCGCTATTATTTTCGGACATCAGCTTCGCGTAAGTTTTAACTGAGTTTGAACCGGCGCAAAACTTCTCCGGTGTATTCTGGTAACACCCAATAACTGGATCGCTTTTCTATGCGCCTGGGTCGGATAACCTTTGTTTTGAGCGAAACCATAACCGGGATATAGGGCGTCCATTTCGATCATCTCCAAATCTCTTGCCACTTTGGCGATAATGGACGCAGCGCTGATCGCGGGTTCCGTTAAGTCGCCCTTAACAATGGCTTCAGCGCTACAGGATAAGTCGGGAAGCTTATTACCGTCAATCAAACAGTGCCCCGGCTTAACGCTCAAGGTTTCGACCGCCTTTTTCATCGCCAACAAGCTCGCCTGTAAAATATTCAAACGGTCGATATCTTGCGGCTCACACCGAGCGATTGACCAGCAAAACGCTTTATTTCTGATTTCTGCAGCCAGCAGTTCTCTTTTTTTTGCCGATAGTTTTTTGGAATCGGCAAGGCCCTCAATTGGTCTTGCTGGATCAAGAATAACCGCTGCCGCCATTACTGGCCCCGCCAGTGGGCCTCTGCCGACTTCGTCGACACCCGCGACCAATTGATCTGCGATTAGGGTCATTTATTTTGGCTCTCTTTTATTTGCGTATTTTCGATCAACTGGTAAATGCTTTGCGCTGCTTTATCGCTACCGCCGAGCTTCAAACTCTGATGCAATTCCTGAAAAAGCGCTGATCGAGAGTCGTTTCCAGTCTCATCAATTATCTGACTCATCTGGGCGTATAATTTTTCCGGCTCACATTCCTCCTGGATCATCTCTTTGACGATTTCTTTTTGCGCCAGCAGGTTAGGGAGAGAATATTGCTTGATTTTTAATAACTTTCTGAAAATCCACAAGCTCAAAGCCGACATTTTATAAGCAACGAGCATCGGCTTCTTCAATAGCAGGGCTTCCAGGGTTGCAGTACCTGAGGCCAACAATATGGCGTTTGCGGCCTGCATGACCAGGCGAGATTGGCCGTCGATGAGTCTGATTGGAACGGTCTGGGTGTCAGATGAACGCGCTGCCAGAAAGGCCTCTATTTGACGACGTCCCTTTGCGTTGGCGCACGGCAATACAAATTCAATATCTGGGTATCTGGCTGTTAATTTCTCAGCGGTTCGATAAAAAGGCTCCATCAGGTAACGGATTTCGCTACCGCGGCTGCCGGGTAGCAAGGCTACCACGCGCGCATTGACACTAATTGCAAGTTGTTCGCGCGCCTTTTGTGTGTCCGGTTGCATCGGGATTTCATTAGCCAGCGGATGGCCGATACAAATTGCAGGAATGTCATGACGCCGATAAATGGATAATTCAAACGGAAACAGACATAACATCAGGGAAACGCTTTTACCGATTTTATAAATCCTGTTTTCGCGCCACGCCCATACCGACGGACTGACATAATGAACCGTGGGGATCGACTTTCGTTTGAGTTTGTATTCTAAACCCAGGTTAAATTCAGGCGCATCAATTCCGATAAAGCAATCCGCTTTGGACTCAACAATAGTTCGAGCCAGAGACGCCCTCATTTTCAAAAGTTCAGGCAGCCGTTTCAGTATCGGAACGATGCCCATGATTGACAACCTTTCCATGGGATAAAGGCTATTAAACCCTTCGGACTGCATTAAAGGACCGCCGATCCCTGAAAATTCCGCTTCAGGCAAAAGTATTTTCAACGAGCGAATAAGACGCGCGCCTAGTATGTCGCCCGACGATTCGCCCGCCACCAGGAATATTTTCTTCACAATCTGCCTAAAATATCGTTGCTTAGTTTGAAATGACGCTTAACGCGCCAACCCGCGTTCTGAAGTCTCGATAAACTCGATGACCTGATTCAGTTCGGGAAAAGAATCGGCCTGAATTTTTAGCTGCTGACAAGCCTCTTCACCGGTTAATCCCTGCCGGAAAACGACTTTATAAGCACGCCGTAATTGTGAAATGGTTGCCTTGTCAAACCCTCGTCGTTTAAGGCCTTCCACATTGATCGCTCTTGGGCTCGAGTCTGCGTACAACACAAAGGGCAAGATATCCTGAGTCACGGTACTGCGAATCCCGACAAAAGCGTGTGCGCCAATATGCACAAATTGATGAATACCGGAAAAACCACCTAAAATGGCCCAGTCACCGACTTTGACGTGCCCAGCCAGATTAGAACTGTTGGCCACAATAATATTGCTACCCAGCTCGCAATCATGAGCGATATGGGTATAGGCCATCAACAGGTTGTTATCTCCGATGGAAGTTATTCCCCGATCCTGGCTGGTACCGCGATGGATAGTGCAGGACTCTCGAATAATGTTGTTGTCGCCGATAATCGTTTGCGTCGGTTCACCCGCGTATTTTTTGTCCTGATTCGCTTCGCCGATTGAGCTGAACTGATAAAAGTGATTGTTCTTGCCGATTTTTGTGTGACCGTTAATCACAACGTGCGGAGCGACAATAGTTCCGGCGTCGATCTCAACGTGCTCATCGATAATTGAAAAAGGACCGACCTGAACACCATCTGCCAGCCGGGCTTTGGGATGAATAATTGCACTTGGATGGATCACGATTAGACTTCCTGTTTTGAACACATTAATTCGGCCGAACAAACGACCTTGTTATCAACCAGCGCATTGGCCTCAAATTTCCACATTGTTCGTTTGCGATTTAGTAGCTTAACTTTGAGTATGACCTGATCGCCCGGTTCGACCGGCTTTTTAAATCGAGCCTTGTCGATACCAACAAAATAATAGAGGGATTTTTCATCGGGCAATTCGTCCAGGGTCTTAAATGCAAGAATACCGGTTGCCTGTGCCAGCGCTTCCAGAATGAGTACGCCTGGCATGACCGGTCGGTGCGGGAAGTGTCCTGTGAAGCAGGGTTCGTTGACCGTTATATTTTTGACCGCGTGAAGATAGTCACCCAGTTGGTAGTCGAGCACCTTATCCACCATTAAAAAAGGGTATCGGTGCGGCAAATGCTGCATCACCTGATGAATGTCCAGTGTGTTTATATTCGCTTTACTTATACTGTCGTCCATAGCTAACTATCGCTCTGCAATTTATCAATTTGTTTTTGCAAGTCCTTGATTTGCCTTGCCATCTCGTCTAACTGGCGAAATCTGGCGACGCTTTTACGCCACGATTTATTATCCTGCATGCCAGTACCAGAAGAAAAAATACCGGGTTGTTTATTCGAGCGATTAATCAGGCTGCAAGCGGTAACATGAGTTCCTGCGGCAATATTCAAGTGACCCAAAATGGTCGCACGACCACTAAAAGTCGCATAATCACCGACTTTTGTACTCCCAGCAACACCGGCGTAAGCCGCCATTGCGACGTGCTGTCCAAGTTCTACGTTATGCGCTATGTGACACAGGTTATCCAGCTTGACACCATTGCCGATCACGGTGTCGTCGAGCGCCCCACGGTCGATACAAGCGTTGGCGCCTATTTCAACCCGATCGCCGATCAGAACCCGCCCCAACTGCGGAATTTTGACCCACTCACCTTTTTTGTTGGCAAACCCAAAGCCATCTGAACCGATAACCGAGCCAGCGTGCAGCAGGCACTCCTCGCCAATCACTACGTTATGATAAATAGAAACATTGGCATAAATTCTGGTACTAGCGCCGATTGAGCTACCGCTTGCGACGACCGTATTGGCGCCCAGAGCTACTCCGTCGCCTAGCTGACAGTTTTCTTCGACCACGCAGCCAGCTCCTATAGAGACTGACTTTCCGATTATACAACTGTCACTAACCTGCGCCGTAGGATGAATTGCTGGTTCAGGTACTGGAGTGGTATCCAGAAGTTGCGCGACTAATGCAAATCCAAGATAGGGGTCTTCGAGTAGAATCGCGTTACCTGAGAAAAATTGCGCAGAAGTCGCAGACAACAATACGCAACCGGCGTTAGTTGTTTCCAGCGTTTTCTTATACTTGGGGTTATTCAGAAAAGAAATATCCGCCTCTCCTGCAGAATCAAGAGAGGCGATACTCTTTATGCGATGTGAGCCATCACCAACAAACTCGGCATTCAGCCGTTGCGCAATGTCGGCGACGGTAAAATGCTTCGCTGTCAACTCATTTATCCCGCAGGATTGCTGATAATAGTGATCACTTTATCGGATATATTAATTGCAGGATTGGCATACACAGAAGCTTCTGCGTTGATGATCAGGTCAAATTTGTCATCCGCCGCGACCTTGGAAATCGCCTGCTGAATTTTTCGCATGATTTTACCCTGCTCCTGCTTATTAGCGATGTTGATATCTTCCAGCAGAAATTTCTTTTTCAATTCAAATTCAGAGTCAAGCGCTTGCAGTTCTCTTTGAATATCAAGCTTTTGTGCCATGGTTAGCGTCATTTCATCACGCTTGAGCTTTTCTTTAAGGGACTGGCCCTTTTTATCCATGGCGCGTAGCGCTTCCTGTCGATCTTTAAACTGCGCCTGTATTTTTTCATTGATAGTTTTGATTTGCGGCGCCTTGCTGATAATTGCCTGAATATCGACCACACCGATCTTCATTTCCGCTGCTGCCAGACTACCTGTGGTAAAAATTAGCGCCGTTGCGACCAAGAATTTCTTAAACATACTTATTGCCCTTTTTTATTAATAATAAATAATTTGGTTAAAATGTTCGACCGACGTTAAAAGTAAATACTTCAGTTTCGTCGTCATCTTCCTGCTTGATTACTTTAGAAAAGCTAATCGTCAGCGGCCCCATCGGTGACAGCCACTGCAGCGACAAACCGGTTGAGACACGATAATTTCCCGGCTCTGAGTAATCCGGGATACGCGCAAATTGATCTTCTCTCAGGTCGGCAAAATTTTCGCGCTTAAACTGTGTATCCCAGAGATTGCCCACATCGACAAACAAACTGGTCCTGAGTGAATTGCTCTCTTCAGCAAAGGGTACCGGAAAAATCAGCTCCAGTGTTCCCAGAACGCGAGCGTTACCGCCCGCTGTACGAGTGCTTATACTAACGGTATCAAATTCCGAAGGCAAACCAATGTTGCCGGTTCCTGCAACCGAATCGATCGGCAATGCGCCGTCGAGCCTGTTAGGAAATCGGTCGATCAAACGCGGGCCAATGGAGTTGACGTCAAATCCGCGCATACTACCGGAGCCGCCGGCGTTAAAGTTTTCAAAATAGGGTAACCGGCCCGTCTTGCCGTAACCGTCGCCATAAGAGGCTTTCAGCGAAGTCATAAAGGTCCAGCCGGGAACTATCGGCAGGTAGTGGCTAAAATCATAGTTAACCTTGTAAAACTCCAGATCACTTCCCGGTACGGTCACATTTAGCGAAAGCGACTGGCTGGAACCGCGGTCTGGAAAAATCCCGCGATTCAGACTGTTGCGATTGATACCCAGATTCAGGCGTAACAGCTCATAATTAAAATCAGAGTCGACGTCTATGTCTCTGCCATTATCACTAAAAAACTCCTTGACCTGAACCGAGGTAATGCTCTGCCCTGCTTTCAACACGCTATCTTCGTAACCAAAGCCAAAATTCAACCGGGTAACTTCGTTAACAGGGTAGCCAAAATTCACATTAGTACCAATGGAGTCAACAAACACAGACGAAAGGTTAATCGCGCCGAAATCGGTTTCGCGTAGAAACACGCCGGCGCTGGCGCTGACACCGTCCAGAGTAAAGTAAGGGTCCAGATAGTCCACATTATAACTTTGCAGGTAATCGTTTTTGTTGATACCGAACTGGATTTGTTTACCGGATCCCATAATGTTGTTGTGACTGACATTAGCGTTAAGCGAGAGCTTGGTGCGGTCGCTGTAACCGACGCCGCCCGAAATCGTACCCACCGAGCGCTCCTTGACTTCAAAGTTTACATCAACCCGGTCTTCTTTCTCCTCTGACTTTGGCGTTTCTACGTTGACTTCTTCCAGGTAACTCAGTCGTTGCAACCTGACTTTTGATCGCTCGACCAGATTGGTCGATAATGCGCTGCCTTCCATCAAACGAACTTCTCGGCGCAGGACTTCATCGTTGGTTGACTCGTTACCGGCGATATTAATCCGGTTGACGTACACTTTCTTGCCCGGGTCGACAATCAAGGTTAACTCCACGCTATTGTCTTCCTCATTTAGTTTCGGCATGGTTACAACTTTGGCAAAGGCGTAGCCTAAATAACCCAGGTTAACCTTAATCTGCTCTTCGGCAAACGAAACTGCCGCCGCCGAATAGGTATCGCCTTTAGTCAATGGCATAAGTTGTTTTAGCCGTTCTTTGGTCAGGATCATCTCACCGGAAAAAATAATGTTGTCTACGGTGAATTTCTCGCCTTCGTCAATATTAATCGTGATGTAGATACCCTTGCGGTCGGGTGAAATGGCCACCTGAGTAGAAGTGTTTTTGAAGGTCAGATAGCCCCTGTCCAGATAAAATGAACGCAATGTTTCCAAATCACCCGAGAGCTTTTCGCGACCATACTGATTATCACTGGTAAACGTTGACAACCAACCGCCCACACTTAATTCAAACTGTGATAACAGTTCTTCTTCGTCAAAAAGCGTGTTACCGATCAGGCTAATCCGCCTGATTTCGGCGGGTTCGCCTTCGTTGATAATAAACTTGACGTAAACACGATTTCTCGACTGTTTAATGGCTTTGTCTTCGATAGAGACCGAATACTTGCCATTAGAGAAATACTGCTCCTCAATCCCCATTTTGATATTTTTGATCGTCGAAGGGTCAAACACTTCGCCTTTGGCAAATCCCGATTTACGCATTGCGTCAAGAATTTGATCGCTCTCTATATCGGAGTTACCTTCGATGGTTATGTCGGAAATAGTCGGTCGTTCCAGCAGGTCAATATACAGCGTGGATCCGTCCCTAAACAGACGAACATCTTCGAAACTGTTCGAGGAGTAAATAGTTCTGATAATCAGCGGGACACGTGACAGCTCAAGGGTTTCACCGACTTGCAATGGCAACAGGTTAAAAAACGAGCCCAGTTCCATTCGTTGCAACCCGTTGACCTCGATGTTTTCCACGACAAAGGAAGATTCCGAGATAAACCCGACATTCTGTGTCGGAGCCGCCAGAGCCAACTGACAACCGGCGCCGATAAAAGAAAGCAGGCCCATAAGACAAGGCATTATTCTGGATTTATTTTTATACTTCATATTTCCCTAGACTATTAAAATTAACGCTTTACCAGCGCGTCAAGTCATTAAAAATTGCAATTGCCATCAAAGCAAACACCATAATCATACCGATCTGCATACCCAGTTCTTGTATTTTTTCTGACAGTGGTCGGCCTCTGATAGCTTCCACTGAAAAATAAAGCAAATGGCCGCCATCCAACAGTGGAATCGGCAACAGGTTAATAAAACCCAGGTTCACGCTGATCATCGCGACAAAACTGATGAAATATACCAGCCCTGCGCTGGCACTGCCACCGGCGCCTTTAGCGATCGAAATTGGACCACTCAGACTTTTCGGTGAAATATCGCCAATCAGCAATTTCTTAAATAACTGAGTGGTCAGCGAAATCATTTTACCGGTTTCGCTGACCGCTAGACTGCCCGCCTCCCAAAACTGGCCTTGACGGCTGACAATATAAGGCGATCGGTCTAAAGCCGCGCGGGATACGCCAATAAATCCTTGAGTCTCGCCTTTACGCTCGCGAGAACCTATGACCACATTGAGCGTCATCAGTTCCTCATCTCGTTCCACTATTATTTCAATCTGTTTGCCCGCATCCAGGGCAATCAGTTTGACTAACTGTCGCCAGTCGTCGATCACCACCCCTGCGTATTTCGTGATCAAATCGCCCGTTTTAATCCCACCTATATCAGCCGGAGAGCCTTTTTCCACGGTATCGATGCGCGCAGAAACCACCAGATCATCAATTTTGTGCCTGATACCGAGAGACTCCAGAATCTTAGGTTCCGCACTATCAACCTGCCACTGTTGCAACGACAACGCCAGATTAACCTCGCGTTCGGCACCGGCTCTTTTAACCGATAATTGCAACTCGTCTTTTTCGCCCAGACGCTTGGCAACCGTTTGCAGGACATCCTGAAGTAAAAATACCGGCTCATTATCGACAGCCATTATCACATCATCGGCGACCAGACCGGCCTTACCGGCGATTGAAGTTGGCTCTATTTGCCCCATCTGGGTGGACAATCCACTGATCCCTAGAACAAACATCAGCCAGTAGAGCGCGATCGCAAGGACAAAATTTGCCAGCGGTCCAGCTAGAACGATTGCCATACGCGCCCACACAGATTTCTGGTTGAACGCGCTAGCGCGCTCGGCTTCATCAACCTTTTGCTCTCTTTCGTCGAGCATCTTTACGTAACCACCAAGGGGTATCGCAGCAATAATATAATTAACGCCGTCTTTTCCCTTGCGTTGCCACAGGGGCGATCCAAAACCGATAGAAAAGGTCAGTACTTTGACACCCAATTTACGCGCGACCCAGAAATGACCATATTCATGAATGGTTACCAGGATCCCCAGCGCGACAATAAAATAAAATAGATTCCACAGCGCCATCATTGATTGGTCGCTCCGTGGGTAGCTCTTTTCCGCAAATCAACCTGCTCTTGCGCTTCAAGCCTTGCCTGCTTATCAGCGAAAAGCACACCCTCTATTGATTTAACCGGCTTAACTGTTTGTTTTTCTAAAACTTTCTCGATGACATTGGCAATGTCAGTAAATCTGATTTTCTGGTTCAGAAACGCGTCTACCGCAACTTCATTGGCCGCGTTTAAAATACACGCAGCGCTACCGCCCGACGCCAGCGCTTGCTGCGCCAGCCTTAAACACGGAAAACGATTAAAGTCGGGCGCTTCAAAGGTCAAACCGGGAAGATTCACAAAATCAAGCATTTCTACTCCCGCATCGATACGACGCGGCCAGGCCAGCGAATGGGCTATGGGGGTACGCATATCCGGGTTGCCCATTTGCGCGATAACAGAGCCATCCATAAATGCGACCATTGAATGAACAATGCTCTGAGGATGCACGACTATTTGAATTTTCTCCGGCGATACGGCAAACAAAAAACAAGCCTCAATCAGCTCTAGTCCTTTGTTCATCATGGTCGCTGAATCGACTGATATTTTCCTGCCCATATCCCAATTTGGATGTGCGCAGGCCTGTTCGGGGCTCACTCCAGCCAATTCTTCCAGCGGAAGCGTACGAAAAGGACCGCCCGATCCGGTTAACAAAATTTTGCTGACACCGCTAAGATCTGGCGGCGTATTAGCGGTGCTTTCCGGCAAACACTGAAAAATTGCATTATGCTCGCTATCAACCGGCAGCAATATCGCTCCGCTATTTTTAACCGCCTGAGTGAATATTTCACCCGACATAACGAGCGCTTCTTTATTCGCCAGCAATACTTTCAAGCCATTTTCGACCGCCGTTAACGTCGGCAGCAAACCTGCAGCGCCTACGATAGCCGCAACCACTGTCGACAACCCAGGGTAATTGGCCGCTTCGACCAAAGCTTTTTCGCCCGCTTTCACCCGGATCTGGCTCTGCCTTTTACGCAATTCCGACTCAAGCTGCGCCGCTGCCGCCGAGTCGCGCATGACCACCATTTCCGGCTCAAATTCCAGACAATGGGCCAGCATTTTTTCGACCTGGGTATTGGCAGTAAGTACCTTGACTCGAAAATCATCGGGATTTCGCCGGATCACATCAAGAGTGCTCTGGCCTACCGAGCCCGTCGAACCAAGAATGCAGAGATTCTGGGACATTACAGCCAGCCCTGATAGCTAAATATTAGAAAAAACAGCGGGGCGACCACGATTGAGCTGTCTAATCTGTCCAACACCCCGCCGTGCCCCGGTAACAGGTTGCCAGAGTCTTTGATATTGCTTACTCGTTTAAGTGCGCTTTCGAACAAGTCGCCCACAATAGAAACAAAAGCCAGAAAAATGGCAACAAGCGAGTAAAGCAGAGGATTTTCGACCTCGAAATGCATCCAGAGCGCTCCCAACCAGGCGACACCCAGCGACAGCAAAACGCCGCCCAGGGCACCTTCCCAGGTTTTGTTCGGACTCACCACCGCAGCCAGCTTAGTTTTTCCAACTGCTTTGCCGGTTAAATAGGCACCAGTATCGGCGGCCCAGATCATTGCAAACATCAACAATACCAACTGTCCGCCATGATACAGATCAGAATTTGCCACCGAGACAGAGCCCACCGCGCGAATACTCACCAGAGCGACAAAAAAGCCGGGTAGCAGCGCAAAAGCTAATAGCCCTTTGACCAGACGACCAGACCACCATTTTGGCATAACTGAAAAGGTAAATACGATAACCATGGCGACCACCAGCCCGACAAGGGCAACGGCCAGCGCGATAATTGGCAAATCCCATACCATTTGGCTTGGCCAGCTCACTGACGGCCAGAACCGGTAATCTCCGCCCCACCACCATAACGACAGATTAACCACAGAAACCGCGATAGCAAAAGCACTTGCCTGCCAGGCAGATCTAAATTTGAGCAACTTCGCCCACTCCAGAGAGAGCAGATAAATGACCACCAGAATGGCAGCTGCAAAAAGCTTTAGTGGCGCCAAAAGCAGCAACGCGATAACCAGTGGCAACAACACCAGGGCTGTCAGGACTCTCTGCTTCAACATAAATTCTGCTTCAACATAACAAAACTGCTTTGCTCTAACATAACGGGACTCTTCACTTTCAGTATTGTGGTTTTGTGTCTTAACATCTCTCGGCCTTTAGCTTAACCAGCTGGCATAAGGTTCAGTTTTTGCTGACCTGCTCACCGGTCAAACCAAAGCGTCTCTGTCGCTCTGTGTAAGAAAGCATCGCCTGATTCAACTCTTCACGACCAAAATCCGGCCATAGGGTGTCGCTAAAGTAAAGTTCAGAGTAGGCGGCCTGCCAGATCAGAAAATTACTAATTCGTTTTTCGCCGCCAGTGCGAATAAGCAAATCCAGTGGCGGCAAATCAGCAGTCGCCAATTCGGCTTCCAAAGCCTGCTCAGAAATAGCATTGACACGATTATCTTGCGATAGTAGCTGATTAACCGCATTTACAATATCCCAGCGACCGCCGTAATTGGCAGCAATATTCAGCCTTAATTTATCATTACGAGCAGTTAACGCTTCTGCTTTAACAATACTCGATTGCAGCTTGGGGTTAAACGCTTTGACATCGCCGATAAATTTGAGCTTCACACCGTGTTTATTTAACATCTTGACTTCACGGTTGAGGGCGATGATAAACAACTCCATCAAATAACTGACTTCATCCTCGGGACGGTTCCAGTTTTCACTGCTAAACGCGAACAAGGTCAGGGACTTAACGCCCAGCTCGACCGAAGCTTCTACCGCTTCGCGCGCGCGCTCGACGCCAACTTTATGACCGCTGGTTCTTTTTTTACCGCGAGCCTGAGCCCAGCGTCCGTTGCCATCCATAATAATCGCAATATGCTTTGCTCTATCACCACTATTCATAGGGACTCGTTAAATCTAATTAGCAACTCGCCGTTATCTCATCAACGGATAAAATCCTGCATTGAGAATAAATACAATGACGCCGTGTCATCAGTCCGATAACACGGCGCTTACAAAACCCTCAGCGTTGATCAGATTTCCATCAGTTCTTTGTCTTTTTCCGCTGCCAGGGCATCCACTCTTTTAACGTGCTCATCGGTCAGTTTTTGAATTTCGTCGTGCGCTCGACGCTCGTCGTCTTCGCTGATTTCTTTCTCTTTTTCCAGCTCTTTGAGGGTCGAGTTAGCATCCCGGCGAATATTTCGAATCGCCACTTTGGTATTCTCTGCTTCGTTACCGACCACTTTAATCATGTCTTTGCGGCGTTCTTCGGTCAGTGGTGGCAGCGGCAGCCGAATAAGGTTTCCTGCGGTATTTGGATTAATTCCAATATCCGATTCCATGATCGCTTTTTCGATCGGGGCAATCATGGATTTTTCAAATGGTTGAACCGTCAAGGTTCTAGAGTCCTGAACGCCAATATTGGCGGCCTGACTCAATGGCGTGGCAACGCCGTAATAAGATACGCTCAAGTGGTCGAGCAGACTGGGGTGCGCGCGACCAGTGCGAATTTTTTTAAGAGCGAGTTTAAAGGCTTCAATGCTTTTATCCATACGGGTACTAGCATCTTGTTTTATTTCATTAATCACAATAGTGCTCCATTAATAGTCCAAATTCTTGTGCCACATTCTGTCCACGGATATCAGGCAATCGGTCTGAGTTTAACGGGTAATTAATGTCCCCTCACTTCCTTTCAGAACCGCGTCGACCAACGCGCCCGGCTTTTGCATGTTAAACACCCGGATTGACTTGTTATGGTCTCTGGCCAGACAAAAAGCGGTCAGATCCATAATTCCAAGCTGCTTATCGATAGTTTCCTGATAAGTGATAAAATCATATTTTTTTGCATCAGGTACTAATACAGGGTCGGCTGAAAAAACACCATCAACTTTAGTCGCTTTGAGGATCTCGTCAGCGTCAATTTCAATGCCGCGTAAGCAAGCCGCCGTATCAGTAGTAAAAAACGGATTGCCTGTGCCAGCGGTAAAAATGACGACCTGCCCAGCCTTCATAAAACGAAGCGCAAACCGTCGGTCATAATCTTCGCACACGCCAGTCAGGGAAATGGCTGACATCACGCGGGTTCCAACTCGAAGTCTTTCAAGCGCATCCTGCATCGCCAACGAATTCATTACCGTCGCCAACATACCCATGTGGTCTCCGGCAACCCGGTTCATTCCGGCTTTGGCCAGTTTTTCACCGCGAAACAAATTTCCGCCACCGATAACGACGCCAACTTGCACTCCGGCCTCAACCAGCTGTTTAATTTCCGCAGCAATACGATCGAGAACCGAAGGATCAATTCCAAAAGATTCTGCGCCCATCAAGGCTTCTCCGCTCAACTTGAGCAAAATTCGCTTTTTGTTTTTCTCGGGTGCGGAACTTGGCATATTGGTTACTCTCCTTTGACTTGCGCCATAACTTCAGCGGCAAAATCGTCTTCTTTCTTTTCAATTCCTTCGCCCACTTCCAGGCGCACCATTGCAGTAACTTCGGCGTTGGCTTTCTTGAGCAAATCACCAACGGTGATAGAAGGATCCTTAACAAATGGTTGACCAACCAGGCAGACTTCAGCGGCAAACTTGCGCATCCGACCGACGATCATTTTTTCAACTATTTCAGCCGGTTTTCCGCTTTCCAACGCCTGCGCAGTAAAAATTTCTTTTTCGCGGTTGTAAACATCTTCTGAAATATCGTCCGCAACGACAAACTGTGGGTTGGTCGCTGCCACGTGCATCGCGATATCTTTTGCCAACTCGTGGTCGCCATTTTTCAGCGCAACAACAACACCAATTCGTCCGCCGTGAATGTAGCAAGCCAGGGCGCCTTCATTTGCGTTGACCATTTGTACGCGGCGTACGCCGATATTTTCGCCTATTTTTGCAATCAGATTAGTGCGCGCAGTTTCAATAGTTTCGCCCGAAGCCGTGGTAGCCGCGGTTAGCGCTGCAACGTCATTCGAATTGGTTTCTAACGCTGCATCAACAACGCTTTGAGTGAAGGCTTTAAAACTCTCGTCACGCGCAACAAAATCAGTTTCAGAGTTAACTTCAACAATTGCCGCCAATTTGTCGTCTGCACTAGCCTTGGCCACAATTAAGCCGTCAGCTGCGATCCGACCCGCTTTCTTTTCCGCTTTTGCTGCGCCAGATTTGCGCATGTTGTCAATTGCCGTTTCAATATCGCCGTTGGTTTCAACCAACGCTTTTTTACATTCCATCATTCCTGCGCCGGTTCGCTCGCGCAGTTCTTTTACCAATGCTGCCGTAATAGCCATGCTACTCTCCAAAATACTTGTCAAAATAGTTCTTACCGACAGAAATTGTGCTGCCGGTTTTGGTTCTATTGAACCCTCCGCTTATCAGCGCCGTAAAAACTTTGCCATATTCCTGGCCAGGTCACAAAATAGGGGGCTTAGCCCCCTATTAAAGCTGATAATTGCTTAGGATTACTCCGCCGAAGCCTCTTTAACTTCTTCAGTCTTAACGTCTTCAGCTTTCTCTTCTTCAGCCTTTACTTCTTCGACTTTTACTTCTTCAACCTTAACTTCTTCAACTTTTGCTTCTTCTACAAATTCATCGCCTGATTCCTCAGCTGGTGCCGTGGCAACACTCTGGCGACCGTCCAGAACCGTATCAGCAGCCGCTGAAAGGTACAATTGAATAGACCGGATTGCATCGTCATTTCCCGGGATCACATAGTCGACACCGTCTGGGTTTGAGTTGCTATCAACCACCGCGATCACTGGAATACCCAGCTTTCTGGCTTCGGCAATAGCAATACTTTCATGGTCTGCGTCAACAACGAACAGCGCATCGGGTAACCCGCCCATGTTCTTGATTCCGCCAATACTGGCTTCAAGCTTGGTCATTTCGCGCGTCAGAAGCAGTGCTTCTTTTTTGGTGAGTTTCTCAAAAGTGCCGTCTTCGCTCTGCTTTTCCAGCTCTTTGAGACGGTTAATTGATTGGCGAATGGTTTTGTAGTTAGTTAACATACCGCCCAACCAACGCTTATCAACAAAAAACTGTCCGCAACGGGTTGCTTCTTCTTTGATGATCTTGCCAGCGCTACGCTTGGTGCCGACAAAAAGAACTTTACCTTTGCGAGCGGCAATTGAACTTAAAAAGTTCATCGCATCATTGAACAGAGGTAGCGAATGTTCCAGGTTGATAATATGAATTTTGTTACGCGCGCCGAAGATATACGGCTTCATTTTTGGGTTCCAAAAACGGGTTCGGTGCCCAAAATGCACACCGGCTTGCAGCATATCACGCATAGTGACTTTTGCCATGTTGTAAACTCCTGATTTGTAAGGGTTTTGCCTCCGCCATCCCCGACTAGCAACCCCTGTTTGATAAGGCTCAAACGGAGCACCCTGATAGCCGTGTCGAATAGCGTGTGAATTAGGTGCCAGTCATAGTTAACTGACACGGCGCGCTTTATATCATAAATCCTCTAATCAGAGCAATAAAAACCCGGATTAGTTTGATTTTTTAGCTTTTTCGTATGCTGTTGAAAAACAGGTTCCTGCCTATACTCCCTCTACAAAAACTAGAGTGCGGAAAACCGGGCTAGTGACAAACTTTCAGGTTTGACCCGCTTGAGGATGAAATCTCCCAGATGGGGGTCAAACTCGTAGTCATTTTTCCAAACATCGATATTCTTAACCAGTAATTTGATCGCGTGCACAATGCGATCGACTTCTTCGTCGCCTGAGGTGGGGTGCAAAGAAATTCTCACCCAGCCGGGTTTGCGCGAAAAGTCCCCCTGATCGATTAACCGGGTTATCTCACCCGACGCGGCCTGGTCGACGCCGAGTAGAATATGGCCATAGGTTCCGGCGCAAGAGCAGCCGCCGCGTGTTTGAATAGCGAATCGGTCGCTTAAAATCCGAACAATCAGGTTAAAGTGAATATCGATAATATAAAATGACACCACACACAATCGATTGATATTCCAGTGGTGCAGAATTTTCACCTGCGGAATTTGCCGCAATCCTTCAAACAAACTGACTACCAGCTCCTTTTCGCGTCGCTGAATATTATCGACTCCCATGGCGTCCTTGAGTTTGATCGCCAGCGCGGTGCGAATGCTCTGCAAAAAACCGGGGGTGCCGCCGTCTTCTCTGATTTCGATGTTCTCATAAAATCGATGTTCGCCCCAGGGATTAGTCCAGGTTACGGTTCCACCACCTGGATTGTCAGGGACCTTATTTTTATAGAGGCTTTTGTTAAACACCAGAACGCCCGAACTGCCGGGACCGCCGAGAAATTTGTGCGGCGAAAATAACACCGCATCTAATCGCATTAGTGGATCTGCAGGATGCATATCAATGTCGACGTAAGGCGCAGAGGCGGCAAAATCAATAAAACAAAAACCGCCATGTTGGTGCATAATTTTCGCAAATTGATAGTAGTCGGTTTTGATCCCGGTAACATTACTGCAGGCAGTGAATGAGCCAATTTTCAATGGCTTGTCGGTGTACTCGAGTAAGATCCTTTTCAGTGCCTCCAGATCCGGCATACCTTGGTCATTTTGTGGTACCACTTCGAGAGTTACTTCGCACTCATTCCAACTGGTCTGATTAGAGTGGTGTTCCATATGGGTGATCAATACCAGCGGCTTTTCTGACTCGTCGATACTGAATCGCTCAGCCCATTTTTCAGGGACGCGCAGACCCAAAATGCGTTGAAACTTATTGATCACCGCCGTCATCCCTGCGCCAGCGCAGATCAAAACGTCATCCTCACTGGCGTTAAGGTGATGCTTGATGACCTGTTGTGATTCATGATAAAGCCTGGTCATCGCGCTGCCGCAATAACTCGCTTCGGTATGGGTATTGGCGACCAGAGGCCCGATTTCCCGACTGATAAAATCCTCAATCGGCCGGTATAGCCGACCGCTCGCGGTCCAGTCGGCGTAAATCATTGGCTGGTTGTCGAGTAAATAATCGCTACCGACAATTTTCTCTCGAAACGGTCTAAAATATTGCTGCAAACTCAAAGTTTTCTCCCTGATTGAATAAACCAACTGGCTGTTCGACTAAAACAGCGATTCAGGCCTGAGTCCACCGACAAACCTTCGCTTGATTGGTGTTCGGCCTATCGCAATCTTGCGAATAATTTTAATAACGCAACCCAATAAATATCTCAGTCACTCGAGCGGGCAACCTCCGCTGAATGTACTACACTTATAAGGCTGTTACCAAGGAGTTCGAGTGAGTGTTTAGCGCCGCGCTTTCAAAAAAAGTCATTCTATTCGGCCTGTTGTATTGCGGGTTGACGCTGAGTGGCTCGCCTGTAGCCGAATCCGAAATTGACTTTCAGACACTTTCTCTTAGCGAACTATTACAATTAAAAGTCTCAACGGTTTCGAGAAAAGAAGAAAACCTCGATGAAAGCCCCGCCTTTATGGAGCTGATCACGGCAGATGATCTGAATCGCCGTGGCTACAAAGACCTTAGCTATCTGCTCGACGATATCGCCGGCATTCAGGTAACCAGAACGTTCGGCGACAACTATTTTAATACATTCTGGCGAGGCGTTCGCCATACCATCGGAAGCTCTTATTTGCTGCTGGTCGACGGCGTCGAGTTTAACCATCTGTACAACAATGAAACGGAAATTATGGCGACTTTTCCGTTGTCCAATATCCAGCAAATAGAAGTAGTACATGGCGCTTCGACTGTCGCGTACGGTAATGACGCGGTCGTCGGCGTGATTAACATTATTACCAAAAAACCCGGCACCAATAGTGGCGAATCCAGCGGTAACGGGTTTGTGCAAGTCGGCGATAATAATAATCAGGTGGTCGATTTTAATTACGCAACACGCTGGCAAAATTACCAGGTAAACCTCGCGGGACGCTATGATCAGGGATTACTCGATTTTTCCAATGCGGCAAATTACCGCTGGACCGACCCGGCGCTACTCGACAATTCAGACATCTGGGGCGGCTTTACTCAGGGTTTTAGCGAGCCGGAATCCCCCCATTACAACAGTGGAATGAACTTTCGTTTGAGCGACGACAATTCTCAATGGGTGTTTCAATACTACAAATTGGCAACCGGGTATGGTCTCGGGTACACCTTCGACCATTCATTGCCTAACGCCGGACTCTGGTATGAATCAGAGCTTTCGGCGCACTGGAAGCAGGAATACCGACTTGACGATAATTTGAACCTGAGTACGCTCTTCAGATATAGAAGAAGCAATATTGACGACGATTCGTTTTTTATCGAAGGCTATCTGGTGAACGATGGAATCGAAGAGCCCAGACAAAGACTGCTCGACGCTTCCTATTGGGAATCGCTCAACAATAGCAAACTGGCCTAGGCTCAACTCAACTGGCAAATCAATGACGTCTGGACTCTGCAAAGTGGTATCGAGCTAGAGTTTAAGGATCTGCAAAAAGCCTACAACATTGAATTTGGACCGTCACTGCCGCCCGCGCAGGTCAATATCAATGACTACGAATTTCCTGTTCCGCCATTTGAAGATTCCGTCGCTGCCAACAGGATATCGACTTCAGAGAAAAATATTTACCTTTTGACCAAATATCAGTTACCGATCAGTACCGCTGCGGCCACCCATGATCTGCATTTTGGCCTTCGAAAAGACAATCACAGCCGGTTTGGTGGAGAGACAACCCTGCGCGGCGGATTTGTAAGCCAATGGCAGCGTTACACCGTTAAACTGCTGTATGGTGAGGCTTATCAGGAGCCTTCGGCGCGCTTACTCTATGGCGGCTGGCAGGGATCGGGTAGCGACCCCAGATTAAAACCACGCCATGCCAATACCTGGGAAATTAATCTGAATTATCAGCTAAAAGAATGGCTGTTTTCTACTTATTATTATCAAATGAGAAGCCGGGATTTATTTAACACTACCGACACTGGTGCGGTCAATGCGGGTAGAGCCAACACCGAGGGCGGCGACTTCAGGGTAAAATATCGTCCTGCAACCTCAATGCTGGACAACCTGACCTTGTGGGCCAGCGCAAACTGGCTAAAAACTAACGATCAGGTGGTCAACGAACAGGGACAGTTAACCTGGCAGCGTAACGGTGATGTGGCTCAGGACACGCTACATTTTGGCGGCTACTTCACATTTAATGACAACTGGCAGGTCAACCTGAGGGGACGGCATTACGGACGCAGAAATACCGTAGAAACAAACCCTCTCGCCAACGTCCCTTCTTTCCATACGTTGGATCTCAATCTGGGCTACCAACCGGCGTCCACGCCGCAAGTTAAATACGCGCTGGATATTACCAACCTGACCGATCGCGACTATTTTCATCCCGGCGTTCGTAGCGCCAGCGCCAGCGTAAGCAATCCGGGCGGTATCAATAGCGATGGCGTCTGGATTGGCAGCGAAAGCTTTTACAACGCCCAGATCCCGCAACCCGGGCGAGAATTTCGTTTGAGTATTTATTGGCAGTTCTAACCGGGCGGACTCTTCAAAGAATTACTATTGACCGGCAATCATCATCTCTTCCAACAACCAGGAGCCGGTAATTATGCTGCTGCGATTATCCAGATCGTTTCCGATGGCGACCAGGTTGGCAAACATATCTTTGAGATTAGCGGCAATGGTGATCTCTTCGACAAAATGTTGAATTTCACCATTTTCAACCCAGAAGCCAGCCGCACCGCGTGAAAAATCTCCGGTCACCAGATTAACGCCATGCCCCATGACTTCGGTAACGACCAGACCACAATTCATCTGTTTGACCAGCTGATCAAAGTTTTGTGTTTGTGGCTTGACCAGTACATTATGCACGCCACCGGCGTGTCCGGTCGGCTCCATTTTCAGTCGCCGCGCGCTGTAGCTATCAAGCAGGTAAGTTTTAAGTTCACCCTGCTCTACTATCGCCCTGTCGCAAGTCGCCAGCCCTTCGTTATCAAACCAGGAACTGGCAAGACCTGCGGGCATTAATGGCCGTTCGTCAAACTGAACAAAGTCAGGAAAAAGTTTTTTATCGAGGGAGTCCAGAAGAAACGATGATTTACGGTATAAGCTACTGCCTCTGATCGCAGAGCAAAGATTACCAACCAGCCCTCGCGCAATTTCAGGCACCATCAGCACGGGTGCCTTTCGGGTCGTGAGCTTGCGACCGCCCAATCGCGCAACAACTCTTCTGGCCGCGTGCTCACCGATAGCTTGCGCCGTTTCCAGCTGATTCGGGTCGCGGCAGATCGAATACCAGTAATCGCGCTGCATTCCGATGCTGTCCTTTGAGATCAAAACGCAGCTCATGCTATGGCGAGTGGAGGGCACTGCCGCACTAAACCCATGAGAGTTGGCATAACAGCGAATATTACGGTGACTGCTAAAACTCGCGCCTTCGCTTTGCGCGATTTTCGGCGACCCCGCCAGCCCGCTTTTTTCGCACGCCAGCGCCAGCTCCAGCGCTTTATCAGCATTAATTCCCATGGGATGATCCAAATCCAGATCGATTTTGTGAGTCGCCATAAGTGATGCATCTGCCAATCCGGAAAAAGGATCGGCCTGAGTATATTTTGCAATATTACAAGCGGCGTCCAGCGCGTCGTTAAGCGCGTCGTTTGATAAGTCACTGGTACTGGCCGTACCCTTTTGCTGGCCAAAATACACCGTAATACCAAAGCTGTTATCACGGTTGTATTCCAGCGTTTCAACGTCCTGATTACGCACCTGCACAGACAAACCGAGATCTTTGCCGACGCCAACTTCCACCTGACTGGCGCCTTTTGCCTGGGCTTTTTTAATGATGGTATCGGCTTTTTCGGTTAACAGCGCCATTTGTTCGATAACATCAATTTGATCCGCAGCACTCTCCTTTTGAGGATTGCTTACGCTAGCCGGTTGTCTATTTCTCATATTTCCATTACCTGAATCTGTTTACCTGAATTGCATTAATCCAGGAGGATCTCATTCTCCAACAGAAAAGCTTCTAATTTAGCCCGGCTCTGCTGTTGTTTTTGTTGTGTTTTGGCATTCTGAAAATTTCTCACTAACTGCCGCAATGTTTGCCGGCTCACTTGTGGGTGTTGTTCCACTACCAGCTGAATTTCCACGTCGCCGTTTTGTAACAAGTTTTGGATGCGCTCATTTTTAGCGGACTCCACTTTTTCCTTATCGGTGTTTTTTTCACCCGCATTTGCCCGCAATTGAGCATAAAAGTCACCTTGCAGCATTTTTTTGGCTTCTTCCACCTGATCGCTACGCAAACATTTGCCTATGTAAGCGATATGGCGTTTTCGCGCGATGTTGCCACTTTGTTTGTGAAAGTCTTTAATCGCCGCCAATGTCACTCCATTCAGCGGTAATTGAGAGACCTTAGCCGCAGGCAGATCAACCAGAGTCCGGGCAAAATCCACCAGAGCACGCGCCTCGTTTTTCAGCTGAGTCTTACTGGGCTCGGTTATTTCACCCAGCTCGATGTTAAGTTCAGTGTCGGACTTTGCTCCAGGCAAGGGTTCGTATTGGGTATTTTCCTGTTCATTTATAGTCATATTGATAGCCGAATTCATCTCATTAGTCTTAATACTAAAACTGGCCGCGTTCCTCGCCACGCAAACAATCCGTTAGACTCTTCTAGCTGGTTCCACCAACGGTAAGTTCGTCAACTTTCAAAGTCGGTTGACCGACGCCGACAGGCACGCTCTGGCCTTCTTTACCGCAGACACCCACGCCCTTATCCAGCGCCAGGTCGTTGCCGACCATACTCACGCGCGTTAGTACATCGGGGCCGTTACCGATCAAGGTCGCACCCTTGACCGGCGCGGTAATTTTACCGTCTTCAATCAGGTAAGCTTCGCTGGTAGAAAAAACGAATTTACCCGAAGTAATATCCACCTGGCCACCACCAAAGTTAGGTGCGTACAGGCCTTTTTTGACCGACGCGATAATATCTGCGGGGTCACTTTCGCCTGCGAGCATATAGGTATTGGTCATTCTAGGCAGAGGTAAACTGGAGTAGGATTCTCGTCGACCGTTGCCGGTAACGCGTTCATTCATCAGGCGCGCATTCTTCTTGTCCTGCATATAACCGCGTAAAATTCCGCCTTCAATCAGCGTGGTTGACTGCGCCGGCGTGCCTTCGTCGTCAACACTGAGAGAGCCGCGTCTTGCCGCGATTGTACCGTCATCAACGATGGTACAAAGTGGCGATGCCACGCGTTGCCCCACTTTGCCGGCAAATGCCGACGAGCCTTTACGGTTAAAATCGCCTTCCAATCCGTGGCCTATGGCTTCGTGCAATAACACGCCGGGCCAGCCCGGTCCCAGAACCACCGGCATATTGCCCGCAGGGGCGTCAATTGCCTCCAGATTAATACTTGCCTGATGAACCGCTTCTTTCGCCAGCGTCTGTAATTGCTCGTCGCTGAGGATTCGGTAATCGTCGCGCCCACCAAGGCCCGCACTCCCGCGTTCGGTTTTACCTTTGTGCTGCATAATTACGGTGACATTAGCGCGTACCAGGGGTCTGATATCGCTTACCCAGGTCCCATCGGATGCGCACACCAGAATTTTTTCATACACGCCAGAAATAGACGCGATCACCTCAGAAACTCTCGGGTCCAGCTGGCGCGCAAGTTGATCGAGGCGTTGCAACAGGTTAAATTTCTCTGTTTCGGTAAGGCTCATCAGCGGATCATTCGAAGAGTAGAGCTTCGGGTATTTTCCGGAAGGCGTTAAATTCGCTTTCCCCTGACCGCCGCCCAGCGCAATGCTGCGAGAAGCATTCGCGGCCTGCTGCAATGCGGGTAGCATGATATCTTCAGAATAGGCAAAGCCGGTTTTTTCACCGGTTAACGCCCTCACGCCCACACCTTTGTCACGACTAAAACTGGCGTCTTTGACTATGCCCGATTCGAGTACCCAGGATTCATGGCGAGAACTTTGGAAAAACAGCTCGGCAAAATCGACCTGATGACTCAACATTGAATCAAGAATTGCCTGCAAATCTTTTTGCTCAAGCTCGGCAGGTTGGAGAAATTCCTGTTGAATTTCCGGGAAAAAATCGGTCATGTCGGGTTCCGTGTTAAAGGTACTTGCACGAGTTCCTGATATCAGAAAATCAGGATTTCGCCGCGCTCGTCTGCCGATAAAACGACAGGGCGTGGCTCATCGAAAAACTAAGTGCCTATTATAACCTTCTATGGGTCAGCACAGGAAATTCATTACGGATTTTTTCTGTTACTGCCAACCGATTGCCGGCAGTATCTTGTCAGTTGGTTTATCTTCGGGCGGTTTTTGATGTTCTTGTGTATCTTCAGGCGGCAACGCTTTTTCTGAGTCACTTTTTCCCGTTTTGTTTTTTTTGATGGTTCTTTTTCCAAGGCACCTTCGCTGGTTGCCTCTTTCCCAGACACCTTGCCGGTATCGACATTTTTAGCGTCAGGCAAAACTTTGTCGTTTTCGCTTTCGACGGGTTGTTGTTCCGGCTGTTCTTTGGGTAATTCGACTTTAACCTTGGCTTTTCGCCGACTGATCTGATCGACCTGAATGTCGTCGAGATCGCCGTGAATTCGATACTCAATCTGGGTGACTACGTCGATAGCGGGTTCGACCAGCTTGTTCAACAGATAAACCAGGATACCGGTAGTTGGCTCTACTGCCCAGCCAACTAAAACGGGTAAGCTCGAAGTTAACTGCGGGATCACAGTGGCTACCTGTTCGATACGCTCATTTTTTAAATCCACGCTTCCGGCCAGACCAACATTGGCGGCGTTACCTTCAATAAACACGTTGTCGGTAAACACAAGGCCGTCCTGCAAAGTAACATCGCCGTTGAGCTTGTTATAGAAAAAGCCCTTTTTATAAACATCTTTGAAATCGAGTCGCAATTTTCGGGTGAGGGATTGCAGATTAAACAGTGAAAAAAGTCGTGCCTGGGCGTCGCTCAGCTCGCTCAAATAACCTTCGCCCAACCGGAATCGGGTTGCTCCCTGGATTGTCATCGCCTCAAAATTCCAGGGGGTATCCGGCCAGTTAATATGGCCGCTGATCTGGGCGCCACTATCCTTAATTCCCACCGGATAGTGCCAGCGTTTGAGCAGTTTGCCCAAATCGCCGGTCTTTAAATAAAAATCAATTGAAGTAGTATCTGACGACTCGCGCTGAGAATCAGCATTGATAGTAGTGAGTTCATTATTTTGTCCGGGTGAAACCGAGCTTTCATTAGCGCTCGCCTGTCGCCAGCGTAACTCATAGCGTAAATCGTGCTGCGACTTGTTGATAATACGCCCGCTCAGACTGAGACCATCTGTTATCGTCCTCAGGGTGGCACTAATTTCGCCAAAAGCCTGCTGCGCGATAACGCACTGGTGGCACAGAATATCAATAGTCGGCCAAAGGTTGGGATTGGTAAATATTCCCTCGGCGCTCTCTACTGGTGGCGAATCGGGCGGAACTGGATCGAGTAATTCCAGTTTCAGCGATTCAATATCCAGCTGCCACGGCTGCGATTCATGGATGCGCAGGATCCCGTTGCCGAATTCACCGTTGAACCCGACCACCCAGTTTTCTTTTTGCGTCCGGTGAAGTGCCAGCTCTAATGTGTTGAGCTTAACCAGCGGATTGTTGAGTGCGGACAGGTTCAAATTGATATCAATTGGTGGAAATAAGGTTGCCTTATACTGTTCTGACTTTGATTCCGGTTCCTGAGCGAACTCAGCTTTTGCTGATACCTGCTCAAACACCTTCGCCCAGTCCATCAGTTCAACCTGGTCTAACTGCGCGTCGACAAACAGGCGAGAGCGAGTAGCGTCGGTTATCTTTGCCTCGCGCCGGTAGTAAAATACGCCACCGGTCACTTCAGTTTGCTGATCTGAAGTTCGCCATTGCCACTCTCCTTTAAGATCCCGCCAATTAATACGGGCCGCAAATTGATCGTCCGCGGCGATTTCAAGGCCTAACGAAAGCGGTGTTTTGCTATTGGCCGGTTTTGCAAATTCGTCCGGCAGGTTAATCTCAATCCCCTCAAGCCCGGTTGTTAACTTGAACAAAGAAGGGGCGTTACTTCCCGCTGCGGGGATCTGGAGTTGAGAGGAAAATGAGGTAGAGCCCTGGGCAAATTGGGCCCAGCGAGCGCCGACAAAATCGACCAAAGCATCAGCGTTCAACTCTCCTTCGATATCAATCGTCAGGCCGCCAGCCGCTTTTGGGTTTGTACCCTGAATAACAGCCTTAATATCACCCTCGTGATATCTGGCCTTAACTGTCGATTGCCGTAGACCCGACTCATCAAATAGAACATCTCCTGTGACTTGCTTAAAGAGCATCCCGTCTATTCTGAGCATTGTGCTTTGTTGCAAGGGCGTTACCTTACCTTGAACGCGCGCGTTACTCGGGTCGGTCAATCCCAATTTGAGCGATAAACCGGTTTGTAGCTCGCCTCTCAGGTCCAAAACACCCAAAGAATCAGCCAGATCCGCAAGCGGGCTTCCTGACAGAAAATTTCGCCCCTGATTATTTCGGCTCAGGACGTCCAGATAAAGTTCAAAAGGTGTATTGTCAGCAGAAAAATCTTTGATCACCGCGCGCGCAGATTTAACTCGATTACCCATGGACGAACCACCCAGTGCACGCAAATCCATCCCGTTACCTTCAAACAAAAGCCTGGCGTCTAGATCCTCGGCCTGCGGCCAGTCCGGCAGATATTTATAAGTCGCGTTTTCAAGATTGGCGAGTATCGAAAACAATCCTTCCTCATTGGCATAGGGAAAAGCCGCCAGCGGTCCGTGAACGACTGCTTTGATAAGCGGTATCTGGCCCGACTTAACACTGTTATCCAGGTAACGGGTAAGCGATTCAGTCATGATCCCGGCCGGAAGATAGCTCGATTTTTGGCTGACATCGACCTGACTGACTTCTGCATAGAGTGATAGAAACGGCTGCTGTTGCCACTCGTGATAACGCCCTTTGGCGTTTAAGGTGAGATCCGGGTTGCGCAAATAGACCCGGTCAAAATTTAGTGCCAACCCCAGTTTAGTGTCAGTTCGCCAATTTAAAGCGACATCCAGCTTATCGGCCTGGAGCGGCCGTCTGAACAAGCTTTGAAAATCCAGTAGTATCCCGTCGCCCTTTAAAGAAACGTAGCCGTCGCCGTTGATGGTACTGAGCTCACCCGAGGCACCGTTAAATATTGGTAATCCCAATAACGACTCGTAGTTTAGCTCAGAAAAGCGGGCATTTACCCGCGGCAGATACCATACGCCATTGCTTTTTTTCAGGCGTACGCCCAGATGATCCATTTGCAGCGACAGTGAGGCGTTTTTAAAGCGTTGTGGCGCTTGGCTATCCGACTGAAAAATTACGTCCAGATATTCAACTAACGGGTCGATCTGAAAATCATGCGCTATCAAATCCCAGTTTAAATCACGCGGATCTTCTTCGTCGGCAAATTGCCGATAGAGAAAATACAACTCGGGTAGTGCAACCGGATCTTTTTCCTTTTGCTTTAGACGAACACCGTCCAGCCTAAAATCGCCCTCCGATTCGGAGCTAAACTGCCATTGAAACCGCGCGTCGAAAGCCTCAATGTCGGCCAGCCGGAGGGAACTTCCTTCTTTTGTTTTTCTGCGCCATTCAACATCGGAAAGACTGATATCGCCCACCGCAGATTGCCAGCGAGTCTCTCGCCAATCACCCCACAAGCGCCAGTTTAAGTTTCCACTTGCGGGTTTCAGGTGCGGATAGTTTTCCAGAAAAGGAAGCAGTGAAAGTTCAATATCGCGGCCTTCCAGGTATAAATTGGTTTCACTTGTTTGACTTGAAGGTTCGCCGTTAATCTCCGCTACCAGTTTAATTTGTCCATTATTATCATCCAATAGCTCGCCGGCCAGCTGATGGATATCACCGTAATTGTGAATGGAGAATTCGTCAATTCGATAATTAAAACGTCTGCCGCTCAGGGTTTTGAGGGTAATGGTTGATTCGCGCAGGTCAAATTGTTTTTGCCCAAACAAAGTATTCAGCAGCAATTGACTGGTTTGCTGGATTTCGACTTCTACGCCGGAGTCGGCTTCCTTCTTCAAGGTGTCGAAACGAACGCCCAGTTTTCGGCCGATAACAAAGCTGAGAGAGGCGCCGCTGATTTCAATTCTATCGGTGATCGGCTGCCAGGCCAGCAGGGAGCTCAGACCGTCCAGATGGACGGAGAAGGAATCAATCGAGATCAGATCCTGTTGCTCATCACCCGATTTAAGCAGAAAGTCCTTCGCAGAAACCACTGGACCCAGAGGCCCCCAACGTGCCTCAATGTTGCCAACGCTGACTTCTACCTGATAATTTTGCTCAATCCAGCGCTCAAAATCTTCTTTGAAATAATCTATTTGCGGCAGCAAAATACGCAGTAGTGTGAAGCCGACCGCGATCAAAATGATCAACGTTGCCAACATTAACCACAGTTTGTTAACCAGATAAATGAGCGAGCGACCTAACAGGCCGCCGTTTTCCTTTTTCACAGGGGATCTCAGCCTTAGCTAAAGCAATACAACGTCAAATTGTTCCTGAGTATAGAGTCGTTCCGCCTGAAAACGGATTGGTTTGCCAATCATGGACTCTAACTCTGCCAGGTGCGCAGCTTCCTCGTCGAGCATACGGTCGACCACGTTCTGAGCTGCCAGCACCAGATATTTTTGCGCTTCATAAGCGCGCGCGGAGCGAAATAACTCTCTAAAAATTTCATAGCATATTGTCTGCGAGGTCTTGATACTGCCTTTACTATCGCAGGTTGGACAAGGCTCACATAGCAAATGTTCAAGACTTTCTCGATTTCTTTTGCGGGTCATTTGTACCAGCCCGAGCGACGACACTTCTGAGATGTGCGTTTTGGCGTGATCTCTTTCCAGCGCCTTGCCCAGAGTTCTTAGCACCTGCCGTTTATGTTCCTCGTCCTTCATATCAATAAAATCAATGATAACCATACCACCAAGATTGCGTAATCTCAGTTGTCTCGCCAGCGACGCCGCCGCTTCAAGATTAGTCTTGAAGATGGTGTCCTCCAGATTACGGTAGCCGACAAACGCACCGGTATTCACATCGATAGTCACCATGGCTTCCGTTTGCTCGATAATTAAATAGCCACCGGATTTCAGTTGAACCTTACGTTGCAGTGCTTTTTCAATTTCATCCTCAACATTATAGGCGTCAAACAAGGGTCGTTCGCCGTGATAAAGCTCGACACAAGGTTTTAGCTGAGGAACAAATTCATCAACAAAGGATAACAGGCGCGCGTGAACCTCGTCTGAATCAACCCGAATTTTTTCCACGTCCGACGGCACCAGATCACGGATCAGGCGTACACTCAGGTCGAGATCTTCATGCACCAGACAAGGCGCTTTCGCCGCGCGAATGTTCGATTTGATCGTCTGCCACAGTTTTTCCAGAAATTGAGTATCCCTTAAAAGCTCTTCGCAGTCCGCGCCTTCTGCTGCGGTTCTTACAATATACCCCGGCGCATCATCGGCCCGCTCTGCCGGTTGCAATATCTGACGTAACCTTTGTCGCTCATTTTCATCGTCGATACGCTGGGATACCCCCACGTGACCGTTATCCGGCATCATCACTAGATAGCGCGACGGAATGGTCAGGTGGGTAGTCAGTCGCGCGCCTTTAGTTCCGATTTCATCTTTAATCACCTGCACCGTAATTGACTGACCAACGTGCAATAGTTCGTTAATGTCGGGGGTGGCGATATTTTCGTTTTCGACCATTTCCGACTCGGAAATTGGCAGGATTTCAGCCGCGTGTAAAAAAGCGGATCGCTCTCGTCCGATGTTAATAAATGCCGCCTGCATCCCAGGCAGTACACGGATCACTTTGGCGCGATAAATATTGCCAACCAGCCCGCGGCTCGAAGCCCGCTCCAGTAAGATTTCCTGCAGCATACCGTTTTCAATTACCGCCACACGGCATTCCTGCGGGGTAACATTGATCAGAATTTCTTCTTTCACAGATCTTCCTCAAAATGAGCCTTCAACAGCTGACTGGTTTCATACAGCGGCAACCCGACAACGCCAGAGTAGCTACCGTTAATTGCAGTCACAAATTGAGCGGCAACGCCTTGTATGGCGTAACCACCCGCTTTATCCATTCCTTCGCCACTGCGACAATAATCGCTGATTTCGCGCATGCTTAGCCGGGCGAATGTCACTTCGCTAATCGAGCGGATCACCTGCAAACCCTTTGCATTATGCAGAGCGACCGCCGTGATCACCTGATGGTGATTACCTGAAAGCTTCGAAAGCATTGCCACTGCGTCTTCCTGGTCGATGGGTTTGCCCAGGATCTGACCATCCAATACCACACAGGTATCCGCGCTCATTAGTGCCCGCCGCTGGGTATCCTTAAGTTGGCTAACAGCAGGTCCAGTCCAGGCGTGCTCAGCTTTACTGCGGGCCATTCGAAGCACATAAGACTCAGCGTCTTCTCCTGCTAAAACCGATTCGTCGATATCAATCGGCAACACCTCAAAGCTTACTTTGATTTGCTCGAGCAATTCTTTGCGCCGCGGTGAGCTAGATGCCAGTATGATCGGAAACTGCTGTTTAAATATCATTTTGAATTTTCTGTTCCTGAATTTTCTGGTTTTGAATTGTTGGCTGAGAAATTGTCAGTCTCTGATTCATTTGCAGAAAATTAGCAAAATTTCCGCCGAATATCCCGCAACAGGATAAACACCCACGGCCACAACAACGCAGTACCCAGCAACGGAAGCCAATACTTGTAATCAACACTCACCGGCTGAACCAGCCCTGTCAGTAGCATCACGATCATACGGTTAATGCCAACCACCACAGCGACATTAATCGCCTGTTTCCAGCGCGGGAATAATCTCAGACGATGAAATATCATTTGTATCAGATAAACCTCGACCGCCAACGCAATCGCATGAATGCCGAACAGGCTGCCGTAGAGTACATCGACAAAAAGCCCCAGCAACCAGCCGCTAAAAATACCGATGCGATTGGGCAGCGCCATCACCCAGTAAATTAGCACTAGCGAGACCCAGTCGGGCTTTAGTGGTGCTAGAAATTCAGGTAGCGGCATCACATTGGCGAGCATCGCTACAAAAAAAGAAGAGGCGATAACCAGACCGCCACGGGAGTCCGCTTTATCCTGCATCAGTTGGCCTCCTCTATTTTTTCGGACCAAACCAACAGCACCGGAGAACTCTGCTCCAGTTTGGCGCTGGGGCTGGCTAAAATTCGAGCGAAAGGCGCGCCCGGGTCGTGTTCTACCGAGTTCACAATCGCAACCGGATAACCGTCTGGGAAACGCTGGCCGAGGCCTGAGCTAAGTAACAGATCGCCGACCTTGATGTCGGTAGTATCAGGTACATACTGCAGCGAAAGCTGGTTGATCTGGCCGGTTCCCACAACGATAGAGCGCACGCCATTTCGGCTGACTCTAACCGGTATGGCGTGGGTCACATCGGTGATCATCAGGACTCTTGAAGTCGCCAGCGAGACTTCAACCACCTGTCCCACAATTCCATTCGCATCGATAACAGTCTGCCCCAGATAAACATCCTGCAAGCTCCCTTTATTGATGGTAATACGCTGTCGAAACGGGTCGCCGTCAATGCCGATAATTTCGGCGACCAGACGCCTCTCGACCTGTTTGTTCTCTGTCCCCATCAAACTACGCAATCGCATATTTTCGGCCTGCAAGGAGACAAATTTTTGTAGCTGAGCTTTCAATATCAAGGCTTCGGTTTTCAGGCGGGCGTTTTCCTGCCGCAAATAACTGCGGCTCATCAGATTTTCTCCGCCCCAGGAAAAAAGCTCGCCTGGCAGGTCCGCGATAAAAATGATCGGCGTTACAAAAGTTGAAATAGCGGAGCGCAACACTTTCAGGTGCTGCTGGCGGTGGTCGACAAACATCAGTACCGCAGAAATCAGTACCACAATAAACAAGCGGGTAGTATGCGATGCGCCTTGCGAAAACAGGGTTTTGATTTGGCCGACCTTCTAACGTAACTGGTTGAATTTATGAAAGTTTTGCTATTCTAGCCTAGCGGAGATAAGAGATCCATCGAAAACGGCTAGATGACTGCCAGAGAAGGCCTTGAAAACCTGTATGACGCGTTAAAACAAGAGACAATTCAACGCTGATAACAGTGATTACCGGCCCGTAAGAGATCTTCATCGCGTCGCTCACTGGCACTCAATCATAACCTGTGCAATTGCGTAGTGTTTTTCGTCGCTGATACTCAAGTGAAGCTTCGCCAGCGATAACTCGTCAACCCGTTTTTTGGCGACACCGTGCAATCTTAACACCGGTTTTCCACGCGCATCGTTGCTCACTTCAATATCGGGCATAATAACGCCCTCGGCGATGCCAGTGCCGAGCGCCTTGGCGCAGGCCTCTTTGGCGGCAAAGCGTTTAGCCAGAAACCTCGCTGGAAATTTGTGTCGCTCAAAAATCGCGCTTTCCTTTGGGTGCAGGATTTTCTCGGCAAAACGCGCGCCGTGTTTTTCGAGCGAGCGCTCGATCCTCGAAATGTCGCACAGATCGACGCCAATCCCGAACAGGCTCATCCGCGAGCTTCAAGCATCAGTTTTTTCATATCAGCCACCGCGCAGGCCAGTCCGCTAAATACAGACTGTGCGATAATCGAATGGCCAATGTTCAATTCCAGAATTGATTCGATTGCGGCGATTGGCGCGACATTATGATAATGCAGACCGTGGCCGGCGTTGACCTTGAGCCCAAGGTCTGTTGCCAGTTTAACGCCTTCACAAATCAGTCGATATTGGGCTTGTTGCGTTTTCTCGTCGCTCGCATCGGCGTAATGACCGGTGTGGATCTCAATAAAGGGTGCACCACAGGCGAATGCTGCTTCAATCTGGCGTGGGTCGGCGTCAATAAACAGCGATGTTTTGATGCCTTGTTCACCCAGTTGCTCGCAGGCGCTTTTGATTTTATCTCGCTGGCCACACACGTCCAGCCCGCCTTCGGTGGTTAGCTCTTCGCGTTTTTCCGGGACCAGGCAAACAAATTCCGGTTGCGTTTTTATTGCGATTGCTAACATTTCGTCGGTGACCGCCATCTCAAGGTTAAGACGGGAGTTGATGCATTCGCGCACTAATTCCACGTCTCTATCCTGGATATGCCGCCGGTCTTCACGCAGATGAATGGTGATCCCATCGGCGCCCGCCTGCTCTGCGATCAAGGCCGCCTGCACTACCTGAGGATAACTGACGCCACGCGCTTGCCTCAAGGTTGCTACGTGGTCTATGTTAACCCCCAACAAAATCGGATGTTTGCTCATACAAAATTCCTATGCTCTATTTAGACTCATATGTTGCCATAATTTACGGCTCTGTAAAGGCTTATCACCAATGACTTCACGCAGCAATAAAGCGGTTATCCGCTGGCCGGCCCTGGCATCTTCAGGCCTCGGCTTTCCGTCTGCCAGCGAGAGGATAACCCGACCGGAAAAACACTCGTCAAGGTTATTTACGGTTGTATATTTTTGAGCCGGTTCGCGCACGCTCTTCCCATCAATATTTTCTGCTTTAGCGTCGACTCTTTCAAAACCCTGTTGCGACAACAGTCGATAATCGCCATCGGGCAAAATAGGATCCTGGCGCAGGTCATATCGGCAGTCTGGCAAAATTCCCATGGCGGCGAGCAACGACATTTCAAATTCACGCAAAATCGGCGACAGATTGAGCGCATTTTCGCTAGGCGTTGCACTGCCAACTTGCTCGGAGAGCGCGTTAACTAATTGGCGGTAAGCGTCGAATAAAGTGGCATTATCCTGGTATTCCGGCAGCGCTCTGAGGATTAACTCGTTGGCGTAAAAACCACAAGCCAGCGCCTTGCCCTGTAATCCGACAGAAACCGGTCGCTGCGGCGATACAACTAACTGGCAGTGGGTGAGAGTTTTGAGCTCATTTTTTCCGACATAATCGATCAGAATTTCGTTAAACGGTTGAAGTAGCGCTCGCCTGGCCTGTGAGCGCTTACTCTTAATCCCTTTGGCGACCACTGAAAATCGCCCCAACTCAAGCGAAAACAGTTGAAGGATCAAACTATTTTCCTGAAATGCGCGGCTGTGTAAAACAAAAGCGCTGGCCTGAGGGTGAATTTCTCGCATTTTAACCGTGAATGATTGACCCTGGATTGATTAATCCGTTTAGCAAACAACCTTGAAGATCGACTGACCGAGCGGGGCAAGCGGCCACACGAATCAGCCCCCGGACTGGCCGTGCTCATCAAATCCCAACGAGCGCAATGCGCGTTCGTCATCGGCCCAACCATCTTTAACCTTTACCCAGAGTTCCAGAAACACTTTTTGCCCGAACAATTTTTTGATGTCCTTGCGCGCATCGGTGCCTACCTGCTTAAGGCGGCTACCGCCTTTGCCGATGACAATGGATTTCTGACCGTTACGCTCAACCAGGATCAAACCGTTAATATGCAGTAGTCCTTTCTCGTCGGTTTTGAACTGCTCAATTTCTACGGTAATCGAGTAAGGAAGTTCATCGCCCAATTGTCTGATTAACTTTTCACGGATAATTTCCGCTGCCAGAAAACGCTCGCTTCTGTCGGTATAATATTCTTCCGGAAAAATAAATTCGCCTTGCGGCATGGCTTTAAGCAACAACTGCTTTAGCTCATCTACCTGCTTACCTTTTAACGCAGAGCCAGGCAAAATATGCGCAAAGTCAAACTTGCTCGACAGTTCCTGTAGCTGGGGCAACAACTCGGCTTTGTCTTTCACTTGATCAACTTTGTTGACAAATAAAATGACTGGTCGATTACTGGACTTCAGGTGATCCAGAACCAGCTGGTCATCGTCACTCCACACCTGCGGTTCCACGACAAAAACCACAATATCTACGTCGCTAATACTGCTGGAAGCCGCCCGGTTCATCAAGCGGTTAATCGCGCGCGCTTCTTTTTTATGCAACCCTGGCGTGTCCACATAAATCATCTGCGTTTCTGCCAGTGTATCTATTCCCATAATACGGTGGCGCGTGGTCTGAGGTTTGCGAGAAGTGATGCTTAATTTCTGACCCAAAAGCTGGTTAAGCAGAGTAGATTTGCCCACGTTTGGACGACCGACAAAGGCAACAAATCCGCAGTGAGTTTTAGCCTGGCTATTAGCCATTAAGTATTTTCTCCAATATTTTTGAGGCGGCATCCTGCTCCGCTTTGCGGCGACTGGCGCCACTACCTTCTATCTTCAGACTTTGATAATCAACACAACAGGACACCCAGTAAGTTTTAGCGTGATCTTTGCCGCTCGAACGAATGACCTCATACTCTGGCGTACCGGCTCCACGTGCCTGCAACCACTCCTGAAGCCTTGTTTTAGGGTCTTTTTTAGCCATATCCAAAGACAAGCTTTGCAGGCGACTTTGATATAAATTTAATACGAAACTCTGCACTGTCGCAAAATCGCTATCCAGATAGACCGCACCGATAATGGCTTCAAAAGCGTCTGACAAAATCGAAGCGCGACGAAAACCGCCACTTTTTAGCTCGCCGCTACCCAACTTCAAAAAATCACCCAGCTCCAGTTCTTGCGCTATTTCAAACAAAGCTTTTTCTTTGACCAGAAACGCGCGCAGGCGGCTTAGCTGTCCTTCATCGGCTCGTGGAAATTGTGAAAATAATTGTGCCGCAATGATGCTACCGAGCACCGCATCGCCCAGATATTCAAGCCGCTCGTTGTGTTGACTATTCGCCGAGCGGTGGGTAAGTGCCGTGGCGAGTAGTTTGCTATCGCCAAATTGATAATTTAATCGGCGTTGCAGAATTTTCAGGTCAGGAGTAACGGACATTAACTGGCGTTCTGGTTGAGTAAATTGCAGGCTTTATCTGGCACGCCGAACTTCTTCGTTAAATTCGACCAGAACATAGATATTGCTGGCGACATGAGCTTTTGAATCATATTTAATCACAATATATTTTTCGCCGGATTTCATTTTTTTCACACTGAAAGTATCTTTCTTAAAGTCGCGAATATTGTCTATCATCATTCGCTTTTCCATAGCGGACAAAATAGCGCGTGTTGTCATTTCCTTGAAATTTGGTTGGTTGACTATTTCCTGCATGGAGCTTCTGATAATTCGAAAATTCAGGTATATATCACCCAAAATAAACGTCAGATAGACGATAAATCCCGCCATCAGACCAACGGTGAGCGTTGTCCACATTGTCGCGCCGCGTTGATATTTTTTCATGATTTTAAGTTCCCGCAAACAAAGTCAATTTAATCATTGGTTATCACTGCAAACTCATCATAGCATACACCGCTATTTGATCGCGCCGATTCGACCGATATCGATTCCGGTGGGAACCCAGCGCAAGCCCGGTTTATTCAGACCAAAATCCAGATGTAACCAGATAGCGACCGCCTGCCCTACCAGGTTTTTTTCCGGTACAAAAGCGGTTAGCTGCCAATAACGACTGTCATGACTATTATCCCGATTATCACCCATCACAAAATAATGCCCCTGCGGCACCTTGAAAACTTTATCCGGGCGAGCGCTTTTGTCAATTTCGCGTATCCGGGGATTATTTAAAATACGGTGTTGATTGTCGTCGATGGTTTCAATGTATTCATTATTAAGCGTGCTTCGACCGTTGTTTGGGTTGATATCCCAATACCCCTCGCCCGGCACCAGCTCTTTTTCTATTTTGATTTTTCGCGGGCAAGCGTCTATAGCCGTATCGGCAGCGCAGTTAGGCAAAATAAAAAGCTCTTTCGCGCGCGTGTAAATCACCGTATCGCCAGGCAAACCAATCACTCGCTTAATATAGTCTTCGTTTGGTGGATGAGGCGCTCTGAAAACGGCGACATCTCCGCGAGCAGGCTTACCCACTTCAATGACTTTTTGTGAGTTAACCGGCAACCTTAACCCGTAATTAAATTTATTAACCAGAATAAAATCGCCTTCGGTCAGAGTTGGCTTCATCGACGCAGAAGGAATTTGAAAGGGTTCATAAAGAAAGGAGCGCAACACCACGATAAAAAGCAGGATCGGAAAAAATGACTTGGAATAGTCGACCAATACTGGTTCCCGACTGAGCGCTTCGACCGCTTCCTCGGCGGGTTCAGGATCCTGCTGGTATAAACTGGCGAGCGCCGCTTTGCGTTTTTTACCGGCCGTCAAGGCATCAATTAACCAGACAATCCCGGAAAAAGCGGTTAACAAAACCAGTATCGAACCGTACATACTACTCATTCACTATTTTCCTTTTATTCTCTTATTTAGTCTTTGCCGACTTGCAGTACGGCAAGGAAAGCGTCTTGTGGAATTTCAACGCGACCAACTTTTTTCATCCGCTTTTTACCTGCTTTTTGTTTTTCCAGCAGTTTTCTTTTACGGCTGACGTCGCCGCCGTAACATTTGGCGGTAACATTTTTACGTAGCGCTTTAACCGTCGAGCGGGCAACAATATGATTGCCAATTGCCGCCTGAATCGCCACCTCGAACATTTGGCGCGGGATCAACTGACGCATTTTATCGACCAGTTCGCGTCCGCGATACTGCGCCTGGTCTTTGTGTACGATGATTGCTAGGGCGTCAACCTTATCACCATTGATCAGCACGTCTAATCTAACTAAATCGGCCGCCTGAAAGTGTTTAAAATTGTAATCTAATGATGCGTAACCGCGACTGACCGATTTTAAACGGTCAAAAAAGTCCAGTACCACTTCATTCATTGGCAAATGATAAGCCAGAGAAACCTGATTGCCCACATACTCCATTTTGGTCTGGATACCACGTTTTTCGACGCACAAAGTGATCACGCTACCCAGGTGTTCCTGCGGTACCAGAATGTTAGCCTCGACAATCGGCTCACGCATTTCTTCTATTTCACTGGGATCGGGCAATTTTGACGGGTTATCGACATAAGTTGTATCGCCTTTGCCGGTGACGACTTCAAAAACTACCGTCGGTGCCGTGGTGATCAGGTCCAGATCGTATTCTCGTTCCAGGCGTTCCTGGACGATTTCCATGTGCAACATACCCAAAAAGCCACAGCGAAAACCAAAACCCAAAGCTTGAGAATTTTCCGGCTCATAAAACAGCGAAGCATCGTTTAAGCTGAGTTTGGCCAGGGCGTCTCGAAACGCCTCGTAGTCGTCCGAAGAAATCGGAAATAAACCCGCGTAAACCTGAGGTTTAACCTTCTTGAAGCCGGGCAGCATTTGTTCGGCCGGTAATTTGGTCAAAGTTAAGGTATCACCAACCGGCGCACCTTGAATATCTTTGATTCCGGCAATAACGTAGCCAACTTCACCCGCTCGCAATTCCGGCAGGTCATGCCGTTTAGGGGTGTAAATACCGACAAAATCCACCAGGTGAGATTTCTTGGTCGACATCACCTGCATTTTGTCGCCCTTTTTCAAGGTGCCTTGAACCACACGAACCAGCGAAACAACACCTAAATAGTTATCAAACCAGGAGTCGATAATCAGCGCCTGTAGCGGCGCATCCGGGTCACCTTGCGGCGCTGGTACTTTGGCCACCAGTTCCTCTAGCAACTCGTCAATGCCAACGCCCGTTTTAGCGCTGCATTGCACCGCTTCCATCGCTTCCAGACCGATGATATCTTCAATTTCCTGCGCCACCCGATCCGGATCGGCCTGCGGCAGGTCAATCTTATTGAGTACCGGGATCACTTCCAGGTCCTGCTCAATCGCGGTGTAACAATTGGCCAGCGTTTGCGCTTCAACCCCCTGCCCCGCATCCACTACCAGTAAAGCGCCTTCACAGGCTGCCAGCGAGCGAGAAACCTCGTAGGAAAAATCGACGTGGCCCGGCGTGTCGATAAAATTCAACTGGTATTCGTGACCGTCTTTAGCTTTGTAGTTGAGAGTCACACTCTGCGCTTTAATGGTGATCCCGCGCTCTCGTTCCAGGTCCATCGAATCTAAAACCTGATCGGACATTTCCCGCTCGGTTAATCCGCCACAGACCTGAATGAGCCTGTCAGACAGGGTCGATTTGCCGTGATCGATGTGGGCGATTATAGAAAAATTGCGAATATACTGGGTGTAGGACATAAATTATAACTAGCTTCAACCGGTTAAGGATGCTGAAAAAGGGGCGAATTGTACCCTATTTTGGCTGGAAAGTTGTTATTTTTGTTATCTGTCTTTTAGCGGTTAATTCAGCATTATAAGCTGGCTTTCAAGGTAATTAATCGATCCCGCCGAATATCATGTCCGATGCACTTTTCGGTCGTGTTGAGCGATCATTTGTTTGAATAGCTGATCGTATCGAGGAACCAGTTGTTGCTGGCAGTAAGCGTTGACTTCAATCGAGCCGCGTTTGGGGATGGCAGACTCATTAATGATCTGATGCAATTTACGGTACAGATTGTCAGCCTCAACTACCGGATCGTCAGAAACGGCATAACGATAGCGCTCGGGAACGTATTCCGGATACGCCACTCTGTCCGGCGCCACCGGCAGGCTACCGGCGCTAATCGCCTCTTGCAGGCTGAGTCCCTGAAAATCGTGAAGCGCGGAGGAAACAGCGATATCGCTGTTAGTCAGAATTGCACGATAGCGCTCGGCGCTTTGATAGCCGAAATCGTCGATATGATCTTTGAAATCACGCTCAGCCTCGGCAAAACAGGCAGGCGAATTTCGAAATGATTCGCCAACGACAGACAAACTGAAATCGACTCCGGCCTTTTTTAACTGGCTTAACGCCGTAAAAAACACTTCGGGTTGCTTGTCGTACTCCCAGCGATGGTTCCATACGATGGCTGGCCGTGGTTTGTTGTTAACAACTTTTTGTTGTTCGCGCTCAAGCGCACTAACGGCCCTGATTGGAACCGGCAATACGCTGGATTTTTGCGCTAGCTGAAGAACCAGACCGGCAGGAACCTGATCTGGCAGGCGTTTGAGCAGGCTTTCAGCTCCGCTAAGAAAACTTTGTTGATTGTAGCGCGAATTAAATACAATTCTATCGGCACACAAAGCGCTATAAATACTGGTCAACTGCGCGTTCACCAGATTCGGTTGTTGCTTTGACACCGGATAAACAAACTGATTTTCATGAAAATAAATCAGCGTTGGAACCTGTGCCAAAGCAGGTACGAATCCTCTGAGTCCGGCCAGGTCGACCATGGAAGTCACCAGCAGAAGGTCGTACTTTTGCTCTAATTCTTCCTGATGGCCAAACGCAAAAGAGAGGCTACTACCGCGCATTCGCCAGGAAAAATTACGGCCTGGTAACGCCAGCTGAGTCCACTCGAAATGAGCCAGTTTCTCCTTTAGCAGTTCACGCCAGTGACGATGACTGGCCGCGTCATAACCGGATAACAATAAGATTTTTGCTGGCAAAGTCAGCTCTCGCCTTTGAGCATCTTTCCCAGCTCGTCTTCGCCGAGCGGGTGGTTGTATTTGACTTTCAAGCTCTCGTGCCACTCCTGGTTGAAATCTTTTTGCAGGCGAATATTTACAATAAGAGTAATTAACATAGCCACAACCGCTCCCAGACTGGCGAGTGCCATATCCTTGTGCGCGTCCCAGACATCACCCTGGGTTCCCAGGTAAGCGATGCCCAGGTCGCCGCCAAATACCTCGGCAGCACCCCACTCAAACAACTCAAAAATCATCGAGCTGGCCATGGTCAACTCCAAAGGAAAAAAATAACCCCAAAATCCCTTGGCGTTAGCTACCCGATAATAAAACTCTCGAATGGGGTAAGCCAAAAATAAACCGTATATAAAATGGATCACGCGGTCAAAATTGTTCCGCTCCCAGCCAAATAGCTGGTTAACACTGAAATTGAAATTTTGTTGAAAAAAGACCTCGTAAGGAACTTTTGCATAAGTATAGTGGGCGCCAATTTCGTGCAGAAACAAAAACGCAAAAATCAATACGTAGGAAACTCGCGACAAAGGAAATGAACGATAACTGGCAACCAATAAAATTAGTGTCACGAACACCAACACATTTTCCAGCAACCAGTCACTTCGATCGTAGGGCGCGATAGCCAGCAGCAGGAAAAACAGGCCAAAGGCCGATAATAGACCAAAAAATACGCCTTTATGGATCATAAACTGCTCGCCAGATAATCAATTTAGTCGATTGTACCCGTAAACACGGCGCTCTTGCCAGCCACCCTGCAAGTAAAACAAACGCCTCATAATGTAAAGCCAGCTTGACATAGTTCAAAAATGATTTATCCTGAAACGTAAAGCATACTTTACATTATGTGATGTGTGCTTCTATCACTCAACCACAAGGACTCAAGCTATGAATAAAATAATCGACGCAATCGCCTGCAAAAATTTGCCTCCACGAGACATCAAAAATGCCAACATTGTTAATATATGGGCGCTTATCTGGGCGGCGACACTGGCGCTCAATTCCTATTTGTCAGAATTTGACTGGTTCTCTTCGACCCTGCCGACCTTGTCAGCATTGGTTATTCACGCCACAATTGGTATCGCTATGATTCTTGCGTATAAGCGATTTTTGAAACAATTAGACGAGCTGGAACGTAAAATTCAACTCGACGCATTAGCACTATCAGTAGGCTTAACGATCGTGGGATTTTCTAGTTATTCGATACTCGAAAAAGCAGCAATGGTTCCAGATTTGAAGCCTTATCACCTTATTGTAGTGCTTGCTCTCACCTATTCCGTTGGAATCATCTTTGGCAGGATTCGTTACCGATGAAAAATCGATTAAGAGTACTTCGCGCCGAGCGAGAGTGGACCCAGGCGGATCTTGCCAGCAAGCTGGACGTTTCACGGCAAACGATAAACGCCATCGAAAAGGAAAAATATGACCCCAGTTTACCGCTCGCGTTTAAAGCCGCAAGATTATTTGAAATGCCGATTGAATCGATTTTTAGTGACGAGGTAAGTTAATCAAGGGGACAATATCGATGTTTAAGCTGTTCTTTTTAATGTTGGTTATTGCCAATTTGCAAGCCTGCGCGCTCCGACCCTGGGCTGACAATTTATTAACGGATGCCTCGCCTGGCACAGTCGACACTCTTGAGAAGAAAAGTCGACCAGAAGAGTCAGGTCTGATCAAGTCAATTGCGACTAACGCGGCAAAAATATCCGCGCACATCAGCATTTATTCGGCGGAGCTAATCGCCAGCGACGCCGCTGAAACTGAGCTGAAGAAGTTTCGCAGAGGTCAGCATAATACCCTGCCGGTGGTTTTCAAAGTTGATTCTGACGAATCCGCAGAGTTACTAAAAGGAAACTACTATCAGGAGTTGACCCAACACCTGGTAGATGAACTCGCGCGCTGGTACAACTGGAAAATCCCTCACTCCGGCGGTTTGTTTACCCAGACAAATAGCTTCCGTATTTTTGACTGGCCGGATTTTGTGGCAGAAATAGTCGATGGCGTCGATATGGCGGATATTATCGGGTCAATCACCTATTACGTCAGAGTGACGACTCTAGGGGGAGAAATTTATTTCCACGCCATTAACAAAATGTCGCTCGAGTCTTTTGCTGGTGAAAATTATTTTCGTCACGGCTTGGTCAATAATCCGCGAGAAAATGCTTTCAAATCGACAACTCAGGTATTTAACTGGTCGACGCCGATTCCTGCGGAGTATCGTCAATGAACCTTGGAAAACATTCGTTTGAGCGCCACGATTTTCGATTGGTATTTAGCTTGTTACTGTCGTTGACGACACTGGCTTGTAGTACAAACAAACCCATTTACTCTGTAGAAATAAAATCTCCGCTTGGCGTGTATCAGTCCGATAGCCAACAGAAATATTGGATTGAAATCAAAGCGCAGGGACACTACTCATTATGTTCAGCCTCAGCTTGTGATCAAGGACAATACGAAACAGTACCGGTAAAATACGGCGTTATCTTGCTCGATTTTTATTCTTCAGATATTGGGCTGGAAATCGAACAACTTTCCCACGGAACCGGATACGATAAAGCCTACTACGCTGCGATGAAAGCTATCAGACAAACGCAACCCAGAGCCGATGATTTGGCGTTTAATATCGGTAATTGCGATGGCGTGCCTTGCGTTGGTATTGGGCATAAACGGGATGGCGTCAGGTTTTATAAGCTTCCGTCCCTATCGGACACCGCAGTCCGAACTGATCGCCAGGTGAACAGACCGTTTATGATCTTCTGTGGGTTGCGCACAACAAAACGTACTCACCCTACCGTTCAATATTTAACCGTTCACGATTTATAAAAGATCGCGGATTTCTCTTGGGGCACCGAATTGCGTTAAAACCGCTCATACGAATAAGGTTATGCCGTTTAAGTTCTCCAAATAAACTCAAGGCGAATTCTCCAATCGATCATGACGAGCTAATTTTTCGCGCTGAAGTTCGAGTTTGTTCATTAATTGTTGACGAGCAGCAATATATTCAGGCCGCTTTTTAACCTCGCTAAAATATGGCATCTGCTCAATCCAATACCAATCTTCAATTTTATTTTCCTTGATAGCTACCGCATAGGCCTGTGCCGCTGACTGACTATCACCTTGCACCGCCATCAGGCCAATCTTTGACCAGCGGATATTCTGAGGCGGCAGCTTATTTATCATTTCGAATGCTTGCGCGATAAGTTGCTCCGCTTGTTCGGTTTCTCCACTTTGTTTTAGAGACCAGGCCAGCCCCGGCACGTCTCCAATATTTCTGGCGGTAATGCCAAATAATTTACCGTCTTTTCCAGGAGACAAGTTTGTCCAATGTTCTATTGCGATTTTATAACGTCCGTTGAGCATGCTCACAAAAGCGTATAAGCCCTTTAGTCTAGAGTTTTCTGGCTGAATCTTTAGAGCTTCTTCAACTCGTATCAGGGCGCGAACATCATTACCGGAGAACAAATCAATAGCGGACTCAACATAAATATAGCTTTCGTGGTGAGGAACTTTAATTTTTGCTTCGCTCAAAAGTTTTTTCGCGGTATTTAATTCGCCGATATTTAAATACATTCTAATCAGGTTGGCAATAAAATCGATGTTCCCCCTATCTGCGGCGGTACTCTCGCGCGCCCAGATAATCGATTGTTCAAATTCACCAGCTCGCGCTTTTATGATTGAGACTCCAGTTAAAGCCCCTGAAAAGTCGGGAGCTAGTTCAAGCACTCGATAAAATTGAGCCAGGGCCTGCTTTTGCAAGCCGCTTGAGAAAAGCGTCCAGCCAACATTCACGAGAATTACCGGGGAAAGCGGGTCGAGCTCTGCAGCTTTTCGGTGCAGGCTTAGCGCTTCGGAATAGCGCCCTGAATACTCACGTAACATCAGTCCGTACCAGTGATATGTGGTCGCATAATTTGGGTTGAGACTTAGGGAATACTTGAAGACCGTTTCCGCTTCCGCAAATTGACCTCGTTCATACAAAAACGCAGCCCTGGATGTTTGTACTTCTGCAAGTTCAGGCGCAATTGACAATGCCCTGGCTACCAGAGCTTCTCCAAGTTCAAGCATATCAGGGCGAGGCAGGTCGCTGTATTCATTGAGTAGCCGCATTGTGTCGGCTTGACCGACATAAGCCAGCGCAAAGTCCGGGTCAAGTTTTGTCGCGCGCTGAAATAATGCAAGAGCCTGTTTTAAATCACTACTTTTCCGGCTGAGAATGCGTTGACGTCCCGCATTATAAGCGTTATAAGCATCAATGTTATCGGTGGATTTTGTATGTAGGTTTTGCTGCTCCTGAGGTGACAATGTCGCCTTGAGCGCTGCCGCAATTTTCTCAGATATTTCTGATTGTATTCTGAAAATATTACTCGTCGTTAATTCACGATCGTAGATTTCAGCCCACAAATGCTCATCAGTTTTTGCGTCTATCAGTTGAATATTAATGCGAATCTGATTACCAGCACGTTGCACGCCGCCTTCTAATATATTGGCAACGCCCAACTCTTGAGCGATCTCGCCAATTGATTTTTGTGTGTCTCTGTAGCGCAGCACTGATGTTCGAGAAATCACTTTAAGCTCGGAAATTTTTGATATGTGAGTCAGTAAATCATCATGTAGGCCTAACGTGATTGCTTCGCTTTCCGGGTTGTTCGCCATGTTAGTGAAAGGCAATACCGCTATCGATTTGCTATCTGACTCGCGCAGAATTCCTACCGGTGGATTGTTCAATTTGACAGACGTTGTAAGCTTTGCTGAGCTGTTTTCTTTAAATTTATCCAGTTCTGACGATTCTGGATTAATGGGTACAGGATTTATTTGCTGCCAACCGAATATTCCCAACACTGCAACTGCGGCAACTAATGTAATGACATCCAGCTTTTTGGCCGTTATATTGGTAATCGATTCATCGCGCACCACGTCTTTTTCTTTTTTAATTCCTTCGGGCGTAACTTCGTAAGCCCAGGCAATTATTAGCGCGGCGATTAGCCCCAATCCAAGGCCGAGTAAAACAGCCTGCATTACCCAGTCTGGTGCATTGATACCGTCCAGAACCAGGTCAGTCACCTGCGCGACAACCCAGGCGCTGATCAGGTAAGCAATACCGACCCGGAATACATTGCGGCGCTTAAGTTCTTTGATGAATGAATTGGCCAAGAAATATCCCTATCTTGATTATTTTTTATTCAATTACTCCAAATGTACTTGTATCCAGTTGATTAATCAATCAGGAGCTAGTTGTTATCCGTAATCCTGTCCAAAATAACCGCCCCGGAACCCTGTGCGGCAAGTTTGTCGTCCAAATTATAGATAGGACAATTTTTCATAGACAAGCAGCCACACCCGATACAGCCTGTTATTGAGTCTCTTAACTGCTCCAGATAATTAATTCGAGAATTTAATTCATTACGCCATCCGGTAGATAATTTCTCCCAGTCTTGCGCAGAAGGTGTTTGATTATTCGGTAAGGTTGCAAACGCTTTTTTAATGGAATCTAAACTGATCCCCATTTTTTGAGCCGCTTTTATAATGGCCACCCGGCGTAAAACATCCGGCTTATAACGCCGTTGATTACCCGTGTTGCGCCAACTTTGAATAAGACCTTTTTGTTCGTAAAAGTGTAGCGTACTTACTTTTACGCCGCATCGTCTGGCTACCCGCCCAACGCCCCAACTTGTCTGCTGCATGATTTCTCCAAAGTAATTTGTTAAGAATAATCGTAAAAACGCTTTACCTCAACCTTACTTGAGGTATTAGCATAGCTAAACAAACTAGCTGGAGCAAAAAATGATTTATTTAGAGCACATTAATCTGGTCGTAGATGACCTCCCCCAAATGCTGACTTTTTATCGGGCTGCATTCCCCCACTGGCGTATTCGAAATGAAGGTTTAGGTGAATGGCACGGAAAACCACGCAAATGGCTTCATTTTGGTGACGATTACCAATACCTCGCACTTAGCGACCATGGAGAAGGTACAAATAGAAACCTGGAAGGGCATCAAGTGGGCTTGGCGCACTTTGCCTATGTAACGAACAACCTGGCCGCTTTGATAGAGCGCTTGACCCAGGCTGGTTTCAATATCTCACAAGACGGCGCAGAAAATAATTACCGAAGGAATATTTATTTTGAAGATCCGGCTGGATTTGAAGTCGAGTTTGTCGAGTACTTGAGCGATGTACCCGAACAGCGAAACAGTTGAGTTTTTTGACGTAACTGTCGATTTTCTGGCGAAACAGGGTGAACAAAAGATTAAAAATTAGCGGCGAAAGTTCCGGTTTACCGCTTTATTTCGATTGAGTTTTTTATTCTCAATAAGCGAGACATATCAGTTAAATCAAGGGCGCCGATAAATCCTGAAGAAAATAATTCTTCAATTAATCTGGTGCCCTATATTTAGCTGTCTAATTAGCGACCTTATCTGCAGGTAACGAGAGAATATACTCTACCACCAGTTTGGTATCTTCCCGCTTGAGGGTTCGCGACATTACGCCCATCAGACGACCATGTTTATCGGCAGGTGCTCGCCCACGCTCTCCTTTTCGATATTGCTCCAGATGCTTAAACAGATATTCAGAATGCAGGGTACGTAACGCAGGGGCCGTCAGGGACTTTTTGCCCAGAGCATCCGCTCCGTGACAGGAAGTACAGTGACTACGGTAAATTTTGGCGCCGCGCTCGCTGGCAATTGCCTGTTGTGCCGGCAGGTAGGGCGTCAAATTATCCAGTGCTTTAGACACTTGTTCTATATCTTTCTCTGCAAGGCTTTTGGCTATCGCCGCCATCTGCTGGCCATCTTTATCACCTGCCAGTTGTCCACGTAACCCGGCTCTATAGGCGTCCATTTGCCGTTTGATATAAACCGTATTCAAGCCGGTTAAATTCGGCGCGCCTATTTCTGGCTTACCGCGATATTCCGGCCCGTGACACTGCTTGCACATTTCCATATCCACGCCGAAGGCCGACAAGGGCAGCAACGTGACTATGCCAATAAGAATGATGTTTAAATGGCGAGAGATTAATAAATTCATTGTTTTTTCTATATACCCTGTCAAAGACCTGTCTAGCGAAGCTGAGAGCACCTAAATCGCCCTAGCCAAAGTGCGGCTATAGTACCAAATAACATGAAAAATGCCAGAATAAGCCTTGTCCAAGGTCAAAGATTGGTCAGAAAACATCAAGGCGTATCTTTAATCGCCGCGGCGAAAGTCCTTTTTCAACAACAGGGTGCTAGTCAGCAACAACAATAGCCACAGCATATTTCCGCCTCCAGAACCCTTCGGTGGAGCAGGCTTAGTGGTCGAGCTGAATACAGCGGAAAAAGTACCGACGTTGAGCGTGGTGCTCACGGTTGCGCTATTCGATGTCGAACTGGTATGGCGTAGGCAAACACTTTGGCCGTTGCCAATCATGGCTGCCGCGCTGGTGAATGCGGTGGTACAACCTATCGAATACTCGCCACCCGAAACGCTAATTACCACATCAACGCCGATACCGCTGACGGTGATGGTAGACGAAGTTAATCGAGTGTTTAATTCTGCGTCACTAATCGCGTTAAAAGCGAAACTATCGGGATCGCGGTCGGGCGATGTCATACTGATAAAATCGGCAGTGACACCGTTAATATCGAGAGTTGTCGTTGTGCTGGTGAGATAGTCGCTGGAAGTCGTGTGCCGCACGCAGACAGACTCATCAGGTTCAATCATTTCAGAGCTGGTGGTAAAGCCGTCGCCGGCGCAACCAATGGAATATTCGCCTCCGCTCACACTTATCGGTATTGCCACTTGAAAACCACTGAGTACAACAGTCTGTGAATTCTGATTAGATGAAACAGGAACATCATCGAGGGAGTCGAAACTAAAAGCGTCAGGTGTTGTATCGGGCAGAGTCGTGCTCTCAAAAGGGACGGTGACATCACCCAGAGTTAAAAGAGTCGTAGTTGTGACCCAGGATTCGCTCGCGGCCGTATGTCGCACACAGATACTTTCGCCCAGACTGATAATACCTGCGGAAGCCGTAAAGTTATTTGAATCGCAATCGATTGAATATTCACCATCGGCGATCGAGACATTCACCTGATTAGTTATGCCGCTTACAACAATCGTATTCGATAGTTGTTCGCTGGTGAGCTCAACGTCGACCAGAGCGTCAAAAGTGAATGCGTCGGGTGTGATATCGGCAACAGTACGCGATTCAAACTCAAAAGTGGAAAACCCTACCGAAATTTGCGTCGTGACGCTGGTGAAAAATGCGGCAGAAGACGTATGGCGTAAACACAGGGTGTCGCCATTGTTGATTCGACCGACGCTGTTGGTATAAGTCCCAGTGCAGTTGATGGAATATTCGCCGTCAACTATTGATACGTCCACCTCGATACCGAGCCCGGTGACAATTTGCTGCTCACTTTCGACGACTGTATTGCGAGCGGCGTCAATCACTGGGTTAAAGGTCAGCGTGTTAGGTACATCTTCACGCACGTTGGCGCGAAAAATTCCGCGTCCGTGAGTCGCCGCGTACAAAATATCAGTGTCGGCCCAAACCAGTTCATCGACTGAAACGTTGGCCGGGCCATTATTAGCAAAATCCCAACTATCGCCGCCATCGTCGCTGGTGAAAATACCGACTTCGGTGCCGACGTAAACCTGATTGGGTCGTGTCGCATGAATGGCAATAGTGCGAATGGGCGCGGGCGGAATAATATTCGGCTCGCTGCCGACCGAAAGATTCCAGGTCATGCCGCCATCGAGCGACTTCCACAGATTATTCGACTGGTAACCGCCAAAAGAAGCGAATACTACATCATTGTCCGTTGGGTCTATCGCAACGCGCATCAGAAATCTTTGCGGCATATCCACGGTAGCAACCTGTGTCCAGGTGGGTGCGACTGAAGTACCGTCATCAGTCTTATACAAAGAGCCATCGTTATGGCCAACATAAATCAGGTCACTATTGCCTTTAGCCACTGCGATAGCGCTAATTGGCGAATTTGCTGGATTGGCGGCTTTAATGGAAGTCCAGGAAGGCGATACTGCTTTCACATCATCACTCATCCAAAGTTGCCCGGCACCTCCCAACAGGCGATTTTCATTATTTGGATCCAATATAAACGGCGCGATGAAATTAGGGCCATCATTGGTCATAGCACTGTCGTAAATATAGCTGGAAAATAATCCACCGTTAGTACTACGGTGGATGCGCAAATAAACATATTCGCCATAAATATAGTTAGAGTCTGTGGGGTCGGCTGCAGAAAAACCACCATCTCCTCCAAATGTATCTGTCCAGGATTCACTGTCGCCTTTGAAAACAAGCGTACCATTGTCCTGAGTGCCGCCCACCACAGTTCCGTCAGGACTAACGCCCATGCCGTAAAACTGAGTGATGGCCAGGTTGTTATTTAGCTCCTGCCAGCCCACATTGTCCTGCGCTACCTCGATATCAGCCGCCAGATACATACCACCGTCGTTAGCAAAATAGACTTGCTTGTTAGTTGAGCCATCATACTCGGGATGAGCCATCACAAAGTGGTGATCGGCGTGCGCTGAACTGGGAGCCTGCCACCAGGTACTAATTCTGCTCAGGGTCGCACCACCATCGACGCTACGCCACAAATCGATACCACCGACGATGATGTGATCGGCATTGATTGGGTCGACCCACAGAGCATTGTCGTACCAGCCCTGGCTTCCAAGATAATTGTTGCCTGTGTTGACCAGATTGAATGAGCGGCCTCCATCGGAACTTTTCCAGACTTCACCAGAATTTAAATCAATCGAAGCAAACACGACTGCCGGATTTGATTTTGAATAAGCTATTTCGACTCGCTGACTTGAAAGCCCCGTCAGGCCGCTGGCGCTAATCCAGTTAATCCCCCCGTCCTCTGAGTACATAGCTGCGCCCCAGGCTCCCGCGATTAGCAGGTTATTGTCTGTCGGGTGAACGTCTACGTCATTGATTCGTCCAGAATAGCGTTGAATCCAGTTGACACCAGCGTCGTCAGATGTCCAAATTCCGGAATGGGTAGCTGCGACAAGGCGACTGCCATCATTTAGCATCGTCAGCCGATTCACCCAATAAAAATCGGGATTATTTTGTGTACTGCTAAGCGCTTCCCAACTGACACCTTTGTCGGTCGACTTGAATATCCCCAAACCACGCACATTATCGACGTTGAAAGTGCCTTCTCCGGTTCCAGCGTAAATTACGTTACTGTTAGTGGCGTCAAAAATTAGCGTGGAGACCGAAAGATTCGCCATAAAATCATCAAGCGCGTTCCAGGAAGCGCCGCTATCTTCAGTGAGCCAAATGCCCCCGGAAACAGAGCCCGCATAAATGCGGTTGCTGTTGTCAGGGTCAAATGCAAACGAGCGAATACGCCCGCCAATGTTGCCTGGACCAATTGACTCCCATGCATTTGAGTTGACCCCTGCGCCAGCCATAACGCGCGTACGTAATGTGTTAACCTGCTGGCGAGCGAACGACCAGTTTTCGACATTGAGTGTTTTGTCGTCGCTGAGTTGCTGCAAATTTCTGAATGTCCTCGCTTCACCTGGATGATCTGGTTTGGGAAAATCGAGACGGTTGAGGGCTTTCTTCAATTTAGCAATTGGCATTCGACAGATGTCTTTTTCGCTCACGCTACGTTCCCGATTTAATCGGATTATTGTATTCGGATTAAAACTATCGAGCAGTTTTATACGGGCAGAATCAGAAACCAGGCCACAAGTATCCGTGGTGAACTGATTGAACACCAAAAAACCCAATGGCAAGCTCAGTAGCGCCGAGCCGATCGCGACAAATTTAAACATTCCCATTAAAAACTCCCTATTCAATAATAGCTGTCAGCGCGTATTGCATAACATTAGGTTTGTGACCCTCGCTTAACGAGGTCAAAGTTATCAGATAAACCCCAGCCTTGGTAAAGTGCATCGTTTGTTGAATTTTTTCGTCATCATATCTGAATTTCGCTTTCTCAAAATCCAGCCGACCAAGAGCGACTTTCCACTTAAGTGCTGATGCGGCTCCATTCTTGTTGACTTGATTAATAACGATTGGTTGACTGATAGCGGCGTGAAATTCGGTATTACCTCGCTGCAGAACATCCTGCAGGACGACCGGCTTTAGGCTGCCCAATGACCCTTTACACCCGGAAAGAGCCAGCGAGCTGATAAATAGGCCAAACAGACACAATGCTATCCGTCGCCAGGGTTGATTACTGGAATTCATAAGTTACTTATTAGGGAGCTGTCGTTCAATAATAGCAAAACTTGTCCGTCTTGCCCGATTATTTAGAGTCTGCTCGCACCAGATTACAATTTTCCGCCTGGAGGGAATCTTTTTCCTGACTTTATCAAGCAATGACTCTGATATTCCAAATACTCAAGCTGAAAAGCGCGCCGCCGAAAATAAATTCATGCCAGTGGTTTGGGTAAAAGCAGCGGATTGAATATTACAAACCTGGTAACACACCTATCGTCTAAGGTGTTTGTTTGCTAAAGTGCAGCCAATATTATACTTGGATACTTGACATTGTTTACTCAACTTGATGACAGGCTGGTACAGGCCTTTAAAGACGCGGGATTTGAACGCCCGACAAGGGTTCAGATCGAAACTCTGGAAGCGGCGCTTGACGGCGACGATCTTTTTGTCTGCGCGCAAACAGGCAGTGGGAAAACCGGCGCCTATTTGCTGCCGACGCTCGAACGACTGCTGGCGTATGAAGACAAGCCAGCTATTCGCGCGCTGGTGCTAGTGCCCACTCGTGAACTGGCGCAACAGGTGTTGAAGCACGCCAAACTGTTTGCTCGCCTGACACCATTAAAATTAGGCCACATCGGCGGCGGTACCGATATCCACAAGCAAACCGAAATTATCCAGAGCCCGCCGCATTTTCTGGTGGCAACACCCGGCCGTCTGTCAGAATTGTTAGCCCGGGAACTGCTCGATTTAAGCCAGGTGAACACGCTTATTCTGGATGAGGCAGACCGCTTGCTGGATATGGGGTTTAGCGATGAAATCATGGCGATCGCGTCGCATTGCAGTCAACGTGAACAAACTCAGCTTTATTCAGCGACTCTGGCGAATAAACAATTAAGAAAATTTGGTGATGACTTACTGTCGGATCCCAAGGTTATCACCTTAAATAAAATCTCAGATAAACATCAGTCGATCAAACAACAGATCGTTTTCGCCGACGACAAGGCGCATAAGCTCAAACTGCTCTGCTGGTTGTTGGACAATGAAAACTATCGGCGTTGTCTGGTATTTTGTAATACCATCGAGCAGGTAGACCAGTTAAATAGCCAATTTCAAAAGCTAAATGCCACCCGCGAAGAAGAAATAAAAATAGGAACGCTGCATGGAAGCTGCGATCAAAAAAAGCGAAACCTGGTGATGAGCAAGTTTAGGCGTGATCAGCTCAAGGTGGTCTTAGCGACCGATATCGCCGCGCGCGGTCTGGACGTCGAAGGTCTGGATCTGGTCATTAATTTTGATATGCCGCGTCTCGGAGAGCACTATCTGCACCGCGTTGGCCGTACCGGCAGAGCAGGCGAATCTGGTCTGGCAATTTCCCTGATCATGGCGCCAGAATATAATTTGATGTCGGGAATAGAGCGTTATTTGAAGCAAAAATTTGAGCGCAGAAAAATTAAGCCACTGGAAGGACATTACAAAGGGCCCAAGAAGCTCAAGTCTTCCGGTAAAGCCGCGGGTAGCAAAAAGAAAAAACAGAAAAAGAAAAACGCCAAAACGGGGTCACGCCCTGGTGCGGTAAAAAAATCCGGTAAACATTCCTGAGCCGAATAAATCACCACAAGCCATTCAAAAAAAGCGCCTTTTAAAACGGCGCTTTTTTTCTGTCTAACCCTCAACACGCCTATTGATGCAAGCTATTTCTATTTCAATTTATTAAGGTATGTTTTTTTGCTCTCCCGATACATGACTATTATTCAAGCGTTCTGTAAGTCGGAGTGATTAATTTTAGCAATCCCCATTTCGCGGTAATTTCGGCCGTATCTCCTGTCAGTCAGGCACTGGCTATTTTGTAGACTAAAGTTTAATGGGACTGCCGGATAAAGATTGTTACCGTAATGAAAGCTATCAATGTTGGTAGAAGACTCTGTTGTAGTTGTGGCAGATCGATTAAGACAAAATACAAAATCCGGGAGGAGACAGTGGAGAATAATAATGCCTATTGGCGAGATAACCTTCGGTTAATCGTGATATGCCTGGCTATCTGGTTTGTTGTTTCATTTGGCTTTGGTTTGTTACTGGTTGAACCGCTCAACGCGATCCGCATTGGTGGATATAAGCTGGGCTTCTGGTTTGCACAGCAAGGTTCCATTTATACCTTTGTTGCGCTTATTTTCTGGTATTCATCGCAGATGAACAAGCTCGACAAAAAACATAATGTGGAGGAAGAATGATGGATGAATTACAACTCTATACCTACATCGCCGTTTTTGGCTCATTCGGGCTCTACTTTGCCATAGCCTGGTGGGCCAGAGCTGGCAGCACCAGCGAGTTTTATGTGGCTGGCGGTGGTATCTCGCCAATTCAAAATGGTATGGCGATTGGCGCAGACTGGATGAGTGCTGCGTCATTTATCTCTATGGCGGGACTCATCGCATTTTTGGGTTATGGTGGCTCAGTATTCCTGATGGGATGGACCGGCGGTTACGTGTTACTCGCCATGTTGCTTGCACCCTACATGCGTAAGCACGGCAAATTTACCGTACCGGAGTTTATTTCCGACCGTTATTACTCCAAAACCGCCCGTATCGTCGCGGTTATCTGCCTGATAATCGCTTCACTCACTTACATCATTGGTCAAATGAAAGGTGTCGGCGTGGCATTTTCTCGCTTTCTGGAAGTGGACTACGGTCTGGGACTCGGCATTGGCATGGGCGTAGTCTGGGTTTACGCGGTACTCGGTGGCATGAAAGGGATCACCTACACCCAGATTGCTCAGTATTGTGTGTTGATCTTTGCCTACACCATCCCTGCGGTGTTTATTTCGCTGCAACTCACCGGTAATCCAATTCCTCAACTGGGTCTTGGCAGTACGCTGGCAGACGGCAGCGGCGTGTACCTGCTGGACAAGCTGGATATGGTCGTGACCGACCTGGGTTTTAAGGAATACACCACGGACAATCTCGGCGGCACCTTAAATATGTTCGCTTACACCTTGTCATTGATGATCGGAACCGCGGGTCTGCCGCACGTTATTATGCGCTTCTTTACTGTGCCAAGCGTACAGGCGGCGCGTTCTTCTGCCGGTTATGCGTTGGTATTTATCGCGTTGCTTTATACAGTCGCTCCGGCGGTTGGCGCGATGGCTCGTCTAAACCTGATGAGTACCATTGAACCGGCAGCAGGTCAAAACCTGGAGTACGAACAACGTCCTCAGTGGTTCAAAGACTGGGAAAAAACCGGCCTATTAAAATTTGAAGACAAAAACGGTGATGGCAAAATTCAATACGTTGCCGACGCAAAAACCAACGAAATGGTAAAAGTCGACCGTGACATCATGGTACTGGCTAACCCGGCAATCGCAAACTTGCCTAACTGGGTCATTGCGCTGGTTGCAGCGGGTGGTCTGGCGGCGGCTCTGTCGACCGCGGCCGGTTTATTACTCGCCATATCCTCCTCGGTCTCACACGACTTAATGAAAGGTGTGTTTACGCCTGACTTGACCGAAAAGAACGAGCTGTTAGCTGGCCGTATTGTCATGACCATTTCCATACTGGTCGCCGGATACCTCGGTTTAAATCCGCCTGGCTTTGCCGCAGGGACGGTGGCACTGGCCTTTGGTCTGGCGGCGTCGTCTATTTTCCCGGCATTAATGATGGGTATTTTTGCCAAGAAAATGAGTGGAACTGCTGCGGTCTGGGGAATGATAGCAGGTATTGGTATTACCATGCTGTACGTGTTCCAGCACAAAGGGATCATGTTTATTCCAGGCACTTCGTTCCTCGGTGGCATGGAGCCTAACTGGTTCTTTGGAATTTCACCTAATGCGTTTGGCGCAGTTGGAGCGCTGGTTAACTTTGCGGTCGCCTTTGCCGTCGGCAAAGTCACCGGACCGGCACCGGCTCATATTCAGCAATTGGTGGAAAGCTTCCGTATCCCTCGCGGAGCGGCGGTGGCAGCTGCTGACCATTAATCGATGAGCAAAGATTACAAAGGCTCCTTTTAGGGGCCTTTTGTATTTATACTGTTCAAATTGTTATTAAAAAGTGCAATGCCAACTTTTCAACCATCACAAAAAAACCGAGAACAGAATGAATAAACACACCAAGTTAGCTATTTTTATCGCGCCCGTATTGCTGATCCTGGGCTATATAGGTTCTGATTATTATATGGAATACAAGGCCGGCCAAACCAAACTCTATCCGTTGCAGTCCGATGGCCGATGTGACCTGCTGGCCCAAAAGTGCGTTTTGACCTCAGGTGAATTAAAGATCAATGTTTATGATGAATCGGGAACCACCAAAGTTAACTCCACTTTTCCACTCGATAGCGCCACGCTATTTCTGGTTGATGACGACGGCCAGAGTACGGCATATCCCCTCAGTAAGGAAGACAATGCTTATTATTGGCAAAGTCCCACGCCGCTTCGAGCTAATAGGCAATCAAGCGGCGACCGCAAAAAAATGCGCTTAATTGTGCAAATAAAAGGCGGCCAGTATTTTGCGGAGTTTTTTAGTGCTAGTAATTAGCAGTCAATGTAATTACTCAACAAATTTGAGGGGTTCTGGCGGGATCTGCCATATCTTGGGTTTAGTCTTGCTCTAAGAGAATATTGGATATTGAAATGTAACGGGCGTCCCTTTACCTGTAACCTGTTTGAGTCTAATTAAGAGTGTAGTGTCCTGATCGCACTCTCTGGATCGGCCTGAACAATCTTTAATAATGCTCTCGCTGGCCCTGTTGGGTGTCGTCTTCCCTGCTCCCAGTTTTCAATAGTTCT